>VOFB01002459.1_pt1 | contig 36063 bp, 76 predicted proteins | sample 5384141 | NCBI WGS metagenome assembly VOFB01 (sample SAMN12384721, study PRJNA508395) | human gut metagenome | isolation source: healthy gut A | host: Homo sapiens | reverse complement strand
ACGATCTCGTTCATACGTGCCGTTCCATAGCCTTTTCCACGCAGTCCGAAATCTGTCAGGTAAAATTCAATGACTCTTACTTTCGTCCTGTTTTCCATCACGTATTCCATATGAAATACGGACAATCCTTTCTCGTACACGTCGACCGTTTTCGGCATATATTTAAACTCAATATATGTCCGCTCTTATCTGTAAGATCGACTGCCCTGAAATATTCTTTTCTCAAATACACTACTAATTCTTCCATTTACTCTCTCTTTCTTCGTGCCACCTGAAGCTGCACATTCACTCCGAGAGATTCAGCACAACGCCTTTTACATCTTCCATCAGCAATTCTGCGATCTTTTCCCCGGAACAACTGCCGATCTGACCGGTCTTCCTTTCGTGAACTTCTGAAATTCCAGCACATCCGTAAAAACAGGCTGATACAGCGAACCGTCTTTTTGCTTCAGTATCGGAATCTGACCGTTCTCTTCAACAGGAATCAAAAACGTTCCCTTTCCGTAATGAGCCAAAAAGTTCTTCCTGAAGTTCTTTTAATTCTTCCGTCATCTGCGGCTGCTCCTGTTTTCTAAGTTCCTGCATAAAATAAGCCGCCGTCAGATGGAGCGCCGGGTTTTTCCACGATCTGCTTTCCTTCCGGAAGTTCCTTCGGTATATTTCTCGTTACCAGATCTGAAAGCTGAACTGTAATTTCCATATCTGTTCCGCTGTTGACCGCCAGTGCGTTTACTCCCATTATATAAAGACTTGTGAAAAAAAAGGAAGCAGCTGCTCTTTCGCAAGCTTTGCCACAGCGCTTATATTTTTCATCAAGAAGCTTACGCGCCTTGTCTTTTGCATCTTCCATCTGATAATAAAGGAAGATCTCATCGTCAAATGTCTCCTCGTCACATTTTACAAACGGCATCTTTGTCGCTGCCGACATAATAACATATAATTCACCCGGATTGCGCAGAGCCGCCAATGTCTCCTGTTTTGTCACTTTTGTTTCTTTCTCGCTCATTTTCAGCTTTTCCTTTCCTGTCTTCTCTCACCTTTGTCTGTCCTGATGCATTTTGAGTGTCTGTCAATAATAATACACTATCTCTTTGATTTTATCAATTCTAACAAATATGGAACAAAAAATAATGCATCCGATGATCGCTGCGGCGATCGCCGATACAAGAACCGCCCCTGCCGCTGTATCTTTCGCGATCTTCGCCAATGGTTTTTTCTCCTTAGTCACAAGATCTACCACCGCTTCCAACGCCGTATTCACAAGCTCCAGCGACAGGATCAGACCAAACAACAGCAAACAGATGCACCACTCGACAGGTTTAATATGAAGAAAAGTTCCGGCAACGGTTACCGCAATCACTGCCAGACAGTGGATCTTCATATTTCTTTCTTTACGGATTCCGGTCCGATTCCTTCAAAAGCATACCCAAAACTTTTATTCAGAGGATTTTTCTGTTGTTTTCGTTTCTGTTTTTTCCATTACTTTGTACCTGATTTTATTTTCTCGAAAAAAATATGTTTGATAAATACGTATAGTACGATCAAAAACGCAAGAATATATCCGATCGCCCCAAGCGCCGGAATGCCGAGTATTTTCGGACTCATATCTGTCGTACAGATAATACTTGAACTGATCAGAAGCGCCATGACCCACAAACCCATAACAATGTTTCTTACAAGTCTGCGCAGCAGAAAGGCAAGATCATCCGATGCCCGCAGATCAAGATTCACCTTTGCCTGTCCTTTTAAATATCCCGCCATCATATCAGACACCATCGACGGATATCCAACGCCTTTCGCATCGATTTCACTGCGCTTTTTCCGCTGCTTTTCAATTCTTTTTCCAGTCAAATTACGGAAAAAATCTCCCGAAATACGGGCGGCGGCAATTTCCGCCATATTAATATCAGGCGCGATCGCTGCCAGAACTCCTTCCATATGGGTCAGGCCTCTCGCCAAAAGCGTCAGCCCGTGAGGCATTCTGATCTTATTGACTTTCATCACATCCATCAGATCAACCGTAACTTCCCCCGACATTGATCTTGCCCATATCTTCATGACCGTACTTCAACATCAGTCCTTCGATACCTTCGTATAATTTTCTCTGATCCGGACGCTCTTTAAATTCTCCCAGACCGAGCACTGCCTGCCGGATCAAACCGATATCGTTTAAAGCGATCCCTTCGATTGCCTTGCCAAGCATCTCTCTGTCACGCTCCGTAAGCCGCCCCATCATTCCCATATCGATCCATACGATCTTGCCGTCTCGTATCTTTACATTTCCCGAATGAGGATCTGCATGAAAAATCCGTCGTCCATCACCTGTTTAATGTAGTTATCGACAAGTTTGCTGCCGATCTCCTTAAGGTCATGTCCCTCTTCCTTCAGCCGCTCCTTATCGTCTACCGCACATCCATCGATGTATTCCATAACAAGTACATGGACAGTCGTATACTGCTGATATAATTTCGGTGTTCCGACAAAATGAACGTCTTTGTTTCTCCTTGCGAATTCTTCCATATTAGATGCTTCTGTAAGAAAGTTCATCTCGTCTCTTGTCACAGTCCACAATTCGTCTAAAACGAGATCAAAATCAGCCATATTTTTCAAACTGACAGGCGGCATTAATTTGATCGCTTTGCGAAGAAGCTCAATATCCTTGCCATCTTTTCATAAATTCCCCCTGCGCTGGACTTTTACGACAACTTCTTCTCCGCTTTTTAACGTGGCGCGATGCACCTGCGCGATCGACGCCGCCCCCTGACAGGATTCATCTATATGGGAGAAAACTCTTCTCACGACCGCCCGTAAGATTCTTCTATGACCGATAAAACTTCCTCAAACGGCATCGGTTTTACATCTGAACAAAGCTGCATCAGCTCATCACAATAACGCTTCGGTAAAATATCAGAATGCATCGCCATGATCTGACCGAGTTTAATAAATGTCGGTCCGAGATCTTCTATGATTTCCCGAAGCTTTAAAGGCGTCACTCCCTTTGTAATACTATGTTTGCGGAGCACAGCCACAATTTCCTTCAGCCTTGAATTATATTCCATCGGTTCTATACTGCTCATAATTATGCTTCATCCGGCGCAGTTTCGCTCGCTTCTTCTTTTTCAGGATCTGCTCTTTCAAAGCGGCAATCTGCTCCCGGCGTCATCTTATCAAGAAGATCCGAAAGTTCCTCTGCCGATGCCGGTTTCAGCGCATTCACCTTCTCTTTACTGTCTTTTTTCACATTGTGCTTTAACTCTTCATTCAGCACTTTTCCCTGCTCTACTGTCAGTTCTCCCTTTTCTACCATTTCATCAAGAAGATCTTTTGACTTTTCGGCAGTAACGGCAACTGCTCCGATCCCTGCCAGAAAGATCTTTTCAAATTATCACTGAGTTTATCCATAATAGCCTTCAGCTCCTTTCAGCCGGCCTACATTTCGTACGCCTCTGTGCTTTGATACTACGTTTATTGTTCTGCCTTACTCTATCTTTTTATTCTTCTTATTATTCTTATTATTCTGTTGTTTTATCAGACTCGCCCGAACCGTATTTCTCTTTATAGCGGTCGATGCATTCTTCGATGATCTTTACTGCGCCAAGCGCGCCTTCAAACTCGTCCACCGCCGTTCTCTTACCTTCCAGATCTTTGTATACGGTAAAGAAATGTTTGATCTCTTCAAAAATATGTTTTGGAAGCTCGGAAATATCCGTATACGCCTCATATGTAGGATCTGCCCACGGAATCGCTATGATCTTCTCATCTCCCGCTCCTCCGTCTGTCATCTTCATAACGCCGATCGGATAACATCTTACAAGAGTCAAAGGCTCAAGCGGCTCTGAACACATCACGAGCACATCGAGCGGATCGCCGTCGTCTCCGAGGGTTCTCGGGATAAATCCGTAATTCATCGGATAATGCGTTGACGTATACAAGATTCGGTCAAAGGATGATATACCCTGTTTCTTTATCTAATTCGTATTTTTTCTTGCTTCCTTTTGAAATCTCGATCACCGAGATAAAATCTGTCGGAAAAATCCTTTCCTCACTGATATCATGCCATATACTTCCCATACTAACCTCCTCACTATTCCCGCATATCAGACGCGCCGTGTTCTTACAGATCCTGTCCGGCTATTTGCTCTGCGGAAACGTCCTGTTTAAATTCATAATATGATTTTACCTCTTTCCGTTGATTCCGTCCAGTATTATATCTCCGTCTTGATAGCGAATCTGAAACAATTCTTCTTTTTTCCCCTATCTCTTCCCTTCTTAAATAAACATGAAAGCGAACCAAATCAATATCTTCTCTAAATCTACCGAAAACTTCGTTGTGCGAAATGAGTTTTCTTCGTATTTTGAACAACTTTTTCCGCAAATGCTTCTGCATCTTTGATTTCATCACAATTCGCCGCAACGGTCAGATCATACATTATTTTCACATCGGCTCGCCACAACATCCGGTTCGTTTCCCTCCTGCATCTGCGCGTGACGCATCACCCATATCACAATACACAAAACTGCCGCCGCGCAAAAAATCAACGCCGGAATTTTTCCTGCCGCACCCCTGCATCTTCTCTGATCTCTTTTTTTCGCTTCACTTTGCATCACCTGTCTTTTCGTCAATATTTGTATCACTTTTACAACCGATTATATAATCTGTTTTTGCCGGAATCAAGAAAATCGGTTGAAAATATGAGACATTTTTATAACAGATGATTTTCACATATAAAAAAGACACCCCCACTTCCTGTGAGATGTCTTCTCTTCTATTCTATTCCATTTCTCTGTACTGCTGTGCGATATTCAATGCGTGATCGCCCATTCTTTCAAAATCTGTCAGTATTTCAGAAAAGACGATACCGCTTTGCGGCTTACATTTCCTTTTTCAGACGCTGCATCTGCTTTTTAAAATACTTATCCCGCATATCGTCCGTTTTCTGCTCTATGATAACTGCCTGACTTAGTATCCGTTCTACATTTTCGGAAGTTACTTCTTTCAGATTATCAAGCGCCGCAATACACTGCGCTTTCATCTCATTGAGTTCTTCTTTAACCGTATCCGAAAAATCAATCTCCCATTTTCTCATATCGTCGCCATATTCCGCAAGATTGACAGCATGATCTCCGATCCGTTCCAGATTGCTTATAATCGCATAATATCCGTTGATCTTTCTCGAATCTGACATATTCATCTCGCTTGCCATAAGTGAAACGATATATTCGGATATGCCTTTATTGAGGAAATCAATATATTCTTCTCTCAGACACTTTTTTGCGAAGTTTCTCATCATATTGAACAAGCGAGTCAAACGAGTCGCTTATATTTTTCGCCACCATATCTCTCATTCTGTTAACTTCATCACGAACCTGTGACACTGCCACCGCGCTGTGTCCGATCGCATAGGAAGATTCAAACGGACGGATATATTTCAGGCGAAGGTCTTCATCGTCTGCCTTTTTGCTGTCCGGAAGAATGCGAACCGCTATATTCGCCATATGTGTTCCAAACGGAAGAAGCAGCAGTGTCGTCACGATATTAAAAGACTGTATGGGCATTTGCGATCTGCGCCACCGGATCTCCAGGCGTCATCGCTTCGATCCATGTCACATACGGCGTCACAAGACAGATCACCGTAAATAATACCGTGCCGATTATATTAAATAACAGATGGATAACCGTCGTACGCTTTGCATTTACCTTCATTCCGATCGATGCCAAAACTGCCGTGATACATGTTCCGATGTTTGTCCGAACAAAACGAACACCGCGCTTGAGCGGGATCATACCGGTAGACGCAAGCGCCTGCAAAATACCGACCGATGCAGAAGATGACTGGATCACTGCCGTAAAAGCGCGCCTACCAAAATACCGAAGCGGATTTGTCGAACTTCGTCATCAGACTGATAAACGCTTCCGACTCTTTCAAAGGCGACATTGCCGCCCCATCATATCCATTCCCGCAAAAAGAATACCAAGTCCGGCAAAAATACTGCTGATATGATGTACCTTTTCACTTTTGATAAACATGATCGCTCCTACGCCTGCGATCGCAAAAAAGCGGAGCGATCGCTCCGATATCAAGACAATGAGCTGACCTGTAATCGTCGTTCCGATATTGGCTCCCATGATCACCCATACCGCCTGTTTTTAATGTCATCAATCCTGAATTTACAAACCCTACTACCATGACCGTCGTTGCAGAAGACGACTGAATGACCGCTGTGATATGGCTGCTCCGACAAGCACACCTTTTATACGGTTCGATGTCAGTTTTCAAGGATCGACTTCATCCGGTTGCCGGCTGCTGCTTCAATCCGTGCTCATCATCTGCATTCCGTATAAAAACAATGCAAGACCGCCGAGCAAAGCAAGTACGTCTGTTATTCCCATTCCATTTTCTCCTTTTGTAAATCGTCTTATTTTTCTATATTCTGTTTTCTTTATACACACGTCTGCTTCGACGCGCTTTTTAAATTAACATCCGCCAACCGGTATGTCAATTCCATTTACCCTTTCCCTACATTTTCCTAACACTTTCTTAACGCTGCCTTAACAGACCGCTCATTGCCGATAATATAAAGCTGCGCGGTGAGGACGATCCGGAATCGCTTCAACGCACAGCCTTGACAAAATCTTTTTAGGTTTTTTATTCCACACTTTTCAGTGATTCGACCATATTGATCTTTTAAGTTTAAAATACATCGCTCCGTTTACGATCATAGAGAACGCAACCGTCAAAAAGAAAACTGTATACAAAACTGCTCATATCGATATTTCTGCCAAACATAACCGTATCTATCTCGACAGTGACAATGATAAAGCGATGAAGTATCTTTCCGAGCAGCGCCGAAAAAGCGCCTAAAACCGTAAGTACGATATTTTCCCGATATACATACGCCGAAACTTCATTCGGATAAAATCCTAAAACTTTCAGCGTTGCCAGTTCTCTCTTTCGCTCTGTAATATTAATGTTGTTCAGATTATACAAAACGACAAATGCCAGCATTCCTGCCGATATTGTCAGAACAACGATCACAATGTCAAGCGCTCCCAACATATCGTCTACCTGTTGTTTCAAATCAGTCGTATAGCTCACACTCAACGCTCCCGGAAGCTGAAGAATATCTTCGGCGACACTTTGCGCTTCTTTTGTCGTTCCTGAAACCGTCTTATAGAAAACGGCATTGTACTCCGGTTTTCGTTATAAACAGCCTCATACGCATCTGCCGTCATGTACAGGTAATGTCCCATATAATTTTCGCAGACAGCTTTGATCTTGACCTTGAGATCTCCTTTCTCTTCATCACGGATCGTAATCATGTCTCCTGCCTGTACTTCCAGTTCCTTCGCGATTTTTTCTGTCAAAACAACTTCTTTTCATCCAGAGAATATCTTCTATCCGTCGTCCTTTCTTTCAAAGTCACAAACTCCGGGAATTGCTTTTTATCTTTCGGCACATCAGATAGACATCGTGCCATTTACTTCCGTTTCCGATTGTAATCTGAGTCAGTATGCCTTCCATCGCATCGTCTACTTCTGTTTCTTTTCCAAGCATCTGCGCGACTTCACCTTTTCTTTTTTCCGAAGCGCCTTCCGCCATAATGACCGTTCCGTCATATCGCTGAATCTCGCCGTACTGAATATCGACAACCGCAAAGATCGAATCTTTCAAACCGAACCCTACGATCATCAGTCCCATACATCCTCCGATGCCGAAAATCGTCATAAAAACCGTTTCTTATATCTGACAAGATTACGCACGCTTGCTTTCCAGGAAAAATTCAGCCGCTTCCACAAAAATGTAATCTTCTCAAAAACGACTCTCTGACCCTGCTTCGGCGTCGGCGGACGCATCAGTTGAGCCGCCTGTTCGCGCAGTTCCTTATAACATGCCAGTATCGTCGCCGCCAATCGTACAAAACAGCGCCGTTCCCGCCGCTCCTATCCCGTACATCACATTATACGGTATGAGCAGTTCATTCATGTGTTTATACATTATCCCGTATGCATTGATGATAATATACGGAAATATCTTCTCCCCGGTAAAAATACCGGCCGCGCTTCCAAGAAGGGTCGCCAGAAACGCATATCCCAAATATTTCCCCCGCTATCGAATGTCTCGCGTATCCAAGCGCTTTTAATGTTCCGATCTGAGTCCTCTGCTCTTCTACCATACGGGTCATCGTCGTAAGACTGATCAGTGCCGCCACTAGGAAAAATATCACCGGGAACACTTCGCCGATCGCTTTCATTCGGTCCGCATTATCACCGTATCCCGAATAATCCGGAAGGTCATTTCGGTCATAAATGTACCATTTCGGCTTTTCCAGTTCTGCAACTTCCGCTTTCGCATCAGCCAGCTCTGCCTGCGCTTCCGCTATCTTTGCTCGCCTTCGGCGTCTCGGCGTTTGCCTCTGCTTCACCTGCATAATACTCTTCCCATCCGGAAGCAATCTCCTGCTCGCCGGATATGATCCTGGCTTCCGCGCCTGCGATCTGCTGCCTTGCCGCCTCAAGCTGTGCATACCCGTTATCAATCTGCCCTTGCGCATATTGAGCTGAGCTCTCGTCTGATCGATCTGCGCCTGTGCCTCGACCACAGCTGCGTCTCCGATCTGGATCTGCATGCTCATCTGCTCCAACGCCGCAAGCGTTTCTTCGTCTGTCATTCCGCTTTCTTTCAAAGCCTCATACTGCGCTTTCACCGCATTTAATTGTTCAATCTGCTGATTCAACTGCACAATTCCCTGATCAAGCGCCGCTGTTCCGTTCTGAACTTCTGTCTGCTTCTGTGCCAAGGTCTGCTCTGTTGCGGCAACCTCCGCTTTGGAGTTCTCCAACTGCACTTTCCCACTATCGATCTGTGCCTGCGCGTTTTCCAGTTTCTGCCTTGCATCCGCCAGCTTTGCCGCCGCTTCCGCTTTCCCGTTTTCCAGCTTCGTCTGTGCATCTGTTACTTCGGCTTCCGCCTCCGCAATTTTCCGTTCGCCTCATCGACAATTTCCGTATACCGGGCTTTTTGTCTCTGCTCCTTGATCTTCTCAATATTTTCTTTTGCTTTCGCGACCGTATCTTCATATTCCGAAGTAAATGCCGTCAATTCTTTTGCTCCTGCCGCCTGAATACAAATCTCTGTATAGGCGTCCATTGCAAAAAAAGCTTTCTTCCTGTACATATACAAACGCCCGCACACTTCCGTTTCCGATTGTCGTACTGCCCCGCTGAAAAACAATATACTCCGGACTGCTCACTGTACCTGTGATCCGAAACGTATCCGTTTTCAAAAAGAATCTGTAACCTCGGCATCCGTACCGCTTGAAAACGTGATCGTATCTCCGATCTTCAGTTTGCTTTTTCCATGTAATCCACATCAACGACACATTCATTTTTCCTTATTCGGAAGCCTGCCGTCCTCAAGCTGTATCTCATTCATCGTCGGAAGCATAGACATGACATGAACAACGATTTGATTATCACCGTCTGCCAAAAGAGCGTCCACAGAATACCGGCCTTCCACATGCCCGATCCCTTCTGCTTTTGAAGCCGCCTTTACGTCATCTTCCGTCAATCCCATCGTACTGATGATCCTAAGATCCATCATATTCTTATTATCAAAATACGCGTCTCCCGAATAACGCATATCCGGCTCCGAGGCACGTATTCCCGAAAGAAGGCACATCCGATCGCAACGATGAAAAAATGGAAAGGAAACGCCCGAGGCTGCGTCTGATCTCCATATAAAAATCTTTTCTCAGCGCACGTTTTTCATTCACACACCGCCTGCCATTTCCATTCTTATTTTATCCGAACTACCACTCGATCTCATCGATCGACATCGGGTTTTTCATTTGTTTCCATATGAGACACCTGCCCGTTCTTAATATGAATCAATCTGTCTGCCATAGGTGCAAGAGCCTGATTATGGGTAATCACGATCACTGTCATCCCCGTTCGGCACATGTTTTGTAAAAGCTTCAAAATTGCCTTTCCCGTATTATAATCAAGCGCTCTATGTCGGCTCGTCGCAAAGGAGCAACTTCAGGTTCTTCGCAAGCGCACGTGCAATGGCTACGCGCTGCTGCTCCCCGCCGGAAAGCTGCGCCGGAAAAATTATCCAATCTGTCGCCAAGCCCTACATCTTCCAATACCTTTTTGCATCAAGAGGCTCTTTACATATCTGAAGCGCAAGCTCTACATTTTTTCAAGCGCGGTCAGATTCGGGATCAGATTGTAAAACTGGAATACGAATCCGATATCATCCCTGCGGTATCCGGTCAACTGTCGGGAATCATACGCCGTAATATCTTTTCCGTCCACTGTCAGCGTTCCGCCTGTCGCGGTATCCATGCCGCCTAAAAATATTAAGCACCGTCGTTTTTCCCGCGCCGCTTGGTCCGACAATTACAACAAACTCTCCTTTTTTGATAGAGAATTAATATTGTCTGCTGCCCGGATCTCCACTTCTCCCATATGATAAACTTTCGTGATATCCTTTAATTTGACAAATTCCTCCATCCTGTCACCTCTTTCATCCCATATGTTTTTCCTCATTCGATTTTCATCGCACGCTATTTAATTTTGCCGAATATCTAAATAATACAAGCCCAACTAAAAACATCACGGAAAAGTGCGCTGACAGCAATATTGATGCTCCCCGTCATCTGACTGATAAAAGATACGAGCGCCGTTCCGATAACCGATGCGCCTTTGCCGCAAATGTCATAAATGCCGAAATATTCTCCCGACTTCTCCGCCGGTATGATCTTCGCAAAATATGATCTTGAAAGCGCCTGTATCGTTCCCTGGAACATTCCCACAAGAACTGCGAGCATCCAGAAATCAAACTGAGTATCCAGCCAATATTGCATACACTGCAATTCCAAAATATGCCATGATACAGACAGTAATGATCTTCTCCGGAGAAACTTTCTTTACGATCCTTCCGAAAATAAGTACAGACGGAAACGCAACGATCTGTGTCACAAGAAGGGCGAGTAAAAAGTCCCGTGCTGTCAATCAAGAGCCTGTCCGTACGCTGTCGCCATATCAATAACGGTATACACACCGTCAATATAAAAGAAAACGCAAGTAAAAATACAAAAATATGCTTTTCCTTAACCAACTCCGCAAAAAGTTTTCCCAAGCCGCTTAAAACTGTCTTTTTACAACATGTCCGTTTACTTCGGCAAAATATTTCTGTCTGTAAAGAGCGAAGAAGCGGTACAGACGATAACAGCCACCAAAGCGCAGTAATAATAAACGCAATGATCATCGCAGTCTGCATTCCGATCCCCAACGGTTTTGCTCCGAGCACAACGCCGAGACATGCCACAAACGGAATACAGCTTCCGATATAGCCCCACGCATAGCCGTGAGACGAAACTGCGTCCATCCGTTCCGGGTCGGTCACATCAGTAAGCATCGCGTCATAAAAAATCAGACTTGCCGAATATCCGGTCTTTGCCAGTACAAAAATACCTAAAAACCAAATCCACGATGACAGAAACCTAACAAAATACATCCGAAAACACCTACTCCCATCGCAACAAAAACACTGTTTTCTTAAAATTTTCGTATCCGCAATCGCTCCGAGCGTCGGCCCTAAAACCGCCACAAGAAGCGTGCACACAGAAGTTGCATATCCCCAGTACGCCAGATAATCTACGTCCGATATACCGGCGTTTCCCGCAAGATAATTAAAATAAATCGGAAATATGGTCGATACCATCATTGTAAACGCCGAATTTCCCACATCATAAAGAACCCACTTTTTTCCAAAGAAGTCAGTTTAAATTTCATCGCCTTGTCTCCCTTTCCCTCATTCTGCCATCGCCAGCCCCGAACCGCATGACGGCTGTACCGCATCCTTTCCACATCTGCCCGGTCTTCGGCTCATGTTTTGCTTTTAGCTTATCGCCTGTTTATAAAGGCAGATCTTTCCATCCCTCACCTGCGCCGAACGTTCTTGTAAAACGTTCCGGAATTTCGTCTCCCTCAAACAAAACTTTCTGGTAACGGATGATCAGTCCCGCCGCCAGCGGAACTGCCCCGGCAAACAGCCTTTTTAAAAAGACGGCAGTACTCTTTACACGCCGGATTCGGTTCAAGACTCATAACCATCCCATGCGAGAATCATACTGCCCTGATAGCCGCATTCCGCCGAAAAGGGATCTTCCTTTTTACCGCGCCGGGCGCCAGCAAAAGCTTATGATACATAATCATCCCTTTCAAAGCTTTTTGTACCGTCTCTGCTGTCAGATCTTCAAAAAACGGCGCTATGACCGCCCCGTTCTCCTTCGTCGGACGGATATGCTTTGTGGCAAGATAACGCACAGGATTAATATAATCTTCCTTAAGAGAAGCCGGTCAAACTCCATCTCGATCTCCGAATGGCTGATTCCGCTTTCATGGATCATCTTCTCAACATACGGATGGCACTCACTGTCTAAAGCAAAATGACAGATGACACCGTAAATATATGCTCTTGCCGCTGCCGGATCTTCCGCTTTTTTCACAGTTTCCGCAGCGTGGCGGAAAAACAGATCCGCCGGCTTATCATGAAGGTCATATCCCTGACCGTTCACTGTATTTCTCTTCATCGGATGATAATAAAAAAAGAATATCAGGACCATGAAGTCCGATATCAAAATAATTCTCTGTGATTCTCAACTGTGCTGCGAAGCGGCCTCGGAAGCGCGCTGATCACTTCTTTTCCAAATTTGTAATGTGCATATGTCGTAGGCATAAATCTTCCTCTTTTCACGTACTTTTTCTTTTAATTTTATTATCACATATTCAAGACAAAAATCCAGAATTACACTCCGTTTGATATGTTAAATTTTTGCAAACTTCTCGTTCGATATCCGATATTTTGTATCACTTTTACAACCCCTGCGCAGATCTTTTCCCTTGTAAAATCAATAAAAAGTGCAGAAAATGAGACATTTTCAAGCGCACCGTTCTCAGAAAGGAATATACTTATGCCGAAACCAAGAACATCTACCGGAGAAAAAAATCTGATCAGTAAAAGACTCATCAAACTTCGAGAGAAGCATAATATGTCGCAGCGGCTTTTAGCTTATCAGCTTCAATTAAACGGCTATGATATGGATAAAAACGTCATTACAAGAATCGAAACAAATAAACGCTATGTCACAGATGTGGAGCTAAAAGCACTCTCTGAGATTTTCCACGTTTCATACGATTATCTCATCGACGGAAAAGAAGACGAGATATAATATTCGATACTTCCGCCTTGCTTCCCGCGGAGAATCTTATAAATCCATTGCCGAAAATATGCGGCATTACCGCTGAAAATGCAAAGAGATTCTGGAGTAGGCATCCGCCTGTTCCAACTCATTATTGTGCCGCGCCGACTCATCTTTTGCTTGCCCGGCTTCGTATTTTCATCACCGCTTTTACTGCCCATACGGCACACCGTCTCGAAACAGCGGACTGCACCATAACTTTACGTATTGTTTATATTTTTATTTTTTTCACAATCTATATACTGATTCCCTCTGTAAATCCGGTCAGCGCAGCCATAATCTGCTCCGGCTGCACGCCATATTCTTTCCGATACTGATTATCTCCGCAAAGAACGTAACTATTATGATCCGAATTTTCCATCACTCTGTGCAATACATAAGCGCCGTTCTCTCTTCGATACAAGATTACTTGATGACGACAAACCTTTTCTTTTACAGGTTCTAAGATCAATACGTCCTTTTTCGGGCGGATACATGGCAGCATGCTGTTTCCCTCAGCCGTAAGAACCAGCTTCCCTGCTCTTTCAGGATTTCTTCTAATCCACGGCTTTTCAAATTCTTATCTTCCCTGCCTTCTTCCTTTTTACCCTCTTGTTTACTTTTCCTGTTTATCTTCTTTTTTACTATCCTCACATTTTTCTGTTTTAAATTCACTCATTTGTTTCTTCCAATATTTTCCGCATTTCGCAGTTGTTGTAAAAAGCGGTCCAAATCATCGGCCGCAACGCTTTCATCAACTTCGTATTTTCTGCCATTGCCTGTAAAACCTGTTCCTTCGTCGTTTCCTTTCGGCACTGTTCCCACAAAAAATGCGCCTGTATCATTTAACCGGATCATCCGTGAAATACTTTTCCCGCTTCACCGACCGGAACTACGACATGATCTCCTGCCACCTTGCGAAGCAAAAACCTTCTTTATTTTTATCTTCATTTTTCTTCTCCTTTCATACAAAAATATGCCGTCTTAGCCGCTTCTTCTTCCATAGTACACTCCATTTTGTAAACCGGAACAGACTGTAAAAAACGATCTAAAAAGAGAGCAGCAAATTCGTCTCTTCTTCATCTCCGTAAAATAATGTCTGCGGCAATATCAGAGGAAGAGCTTCCCCCGAAGTAATCTTCTGTATTTTATTTGTTTTTCCTCTATGCAGCATACAAAGTCCTTGTATCGGCGCTTTGCGATTCTCATTTTTATCGGTTTTCCCGCTGAACGGAGTCCCGCATGCATAAAATACGCCGTTTTGCAGACAAACTGCGGGCTTGTCATCGTTAATGATCCGAATCGGTTCTCCTTTGAACGTCTGCCGCCAAAGCTGCGCATGCGTAGATTTCCCTGTTCCGCTCGGAGCCGAGAAAAGATAGGCTTTTCCCTCTTTTTTCTACTGCCGAAGCATGGATCATAAACCCTTGATGTTTTAAAAAGTTTCATATAAAATTCAGCTCCGGCACAACTATATTCACACTCTTCTATAGACAGGTGCGGATATTGCTTTCTCAGTTTTCATAATCTTCTTTCGTACCGTCAAGCGTTATATCAGGCTGCCTCTCTGTATCCGACCGATACGTCTCCATACGCCGCCGAAGCAGACCGTAAAGCGGTTCATAAGATACAACACATCCTGCAAATTCATAAATCCCACTGTACTTCCTCCCCGAATCACAAATCTAATCTGTCCTTTTTCCGAGAAAACTCCCTCTATTTTTCACTTCTTGTTTTTTCAAGCGCTTCATCACGCTGTTTTGTTAACTGTTCGATTTCTTCCAGACACTTCTGTTCGTATTCCGAATATTTCTGACGACGCTGTTCTATTCTGTTCGCTCTGTCTTCTAAAGTTCCTTCATAACATGTAACGCTTCCGACTACAAGATCACTTTCACTTTGTTTTTGTAAGAGCAGATCAAGTATTTCCTCAAAATGCTCCAGTGAAGCCTCGCCTGCAATCTCCATCTGCCGTTCCAAACTAAAATCCGATAAAACAACTACGCTTCTCGCTTCTATGACCTGATCCAAAATATTTTCGATCGTTTCCATATCTTCACGCATGGAAATATTCTGGCATTCTTCTATCTCCATATTGTAATCTGTATTTTTTCCATGCTTCAAAAGAAGATGCATCTTTCATAAAAGCCACCCCGATCTTAAAATCCATTTCTTTAAAATTCGGATATAAAATCTTGCTTCCTCTTCCATATTCCTTACCGTTAAAAAAATAGGCGCCCGCAATCTTTCCCGTACTTTCTTCGTATTGTTTGACAGTACTTTTCAGCATTTCTATATAAGCGTCTTTCTCCTCCCCGATCTCACCTCAAAAGCGAAATCCCAGCCTTGCTGTCCTAAATACGTCACTGTTTCCTGATGATGCTCCGCTGTGTTTTTCAAAACAAGAGTGGCCTGTATCCCTCTGCCTTCAAGAGCCGGAACGATCCGATCCATCAGTTCCTGATCTTCCTCTGAAAATGCAAGAATTACGTTCGCCGGTTTCTCAATATCATTCACTTCTGCTTTTTATTTTCCATGTCATTGCGTATCTCTCGGATCTTTTATCATACTCCTTGTACGTTTCCTGCAACCCGTTTAAGCTCTCCATCTGCTTTTTTTTTTCCCGTATCTCCAATAGAAAGCAGACCGAAAAGTCCGATTGCCAAAACAAATACGAGCAAAATCTGTATTTTCTTATTTCTCATAACGCTCCTTAAAGTAATCCTGTTTATCACTGTGTCTAAAAAATCTCATTTTTGTATTTTATCAAAAATTCTCCGAAACGTCTTCTAAACCGCATCTTTCAAAAAACTGACACCGTTCTTTTTGCTCCTGATCTTCAACACGGTCAAAAGTTTTTGCTCTTTCAATATGATATCCTATATTTCCCCTGCTTGCTGTCAATGCTCTTTTATATCTAACCAACCACGCAGCCGGAAGCAAAATCGGTGTTTTCAGCCACGGACAAGATGTCTTCATCACCTCATAAGACGGAAAGACCAACTGTTTTACAAACTTGTTCTTTGATTCATACAGCACGGTTCCGTTCCTGCGCGCTGTTTCCCTGCTGCCGAAAATACCGCCTGACAAAGCATAGTTTTCCAGTTCATCCGATACTTCCGTTCTCACAGTTTCTCATCATCCGAAAACCAAAGCTGTGCCAAAGACCTGATATTCTCCTCAAACTTCTGAAGTTTCAAAGCTTTGAGCTGCCGCTGCACATATGCTTTATCCATTCGTGGCGTTTCCGACAAAATATAAATATCAAGAACCATTCGGATTCCGATGCCGCCTCTCACAAATGCTCGGCAAGATGGCACACCGAATGCAAGTAATGATCTTCAAACTCATTTCATATATATACTGTTTCCCTTTTTGCATGAATTGCCCGCTCCCAAATATCAGCAAAATAGTCGTATGCATTGGTCAGTCTGAACAGAACATCTCTGTGCATTTCAATCGTTACGCCGTCTTTTTTCATATTCGTCATGCTTGATGTTATATCCCCCGAACTTGTATCCGGCATCCTGCATAACCTGTTTTAATTTCTTTGTCTGATCTTCTTTATATAAAATATCCAGATCTCCCATCGTACGAAATTCCGGGTACGGATAAAACTGCTTTTGTCCGTATTCCTTTCAACGGCATACAATAAATCCGTTTTTTCAAACAACTCAAACAACGTCTCTGCCGCATACGCCTGCTGCGCGTCTTCGTATGCATAATCTTTCAAATAAAAAACAGTTTTTCCCGATACGGTTCCTCCATAAATACAGGACATTCCTGCAAAACGGTAAGACTCCGTGTACTCTTGCACACTTTATCACACGTTCGATTTCCTCTTTTTTGAAATCTGCATCGACCACTCGGACTTGTTTTTCCCCGCCAGTACATCTCTGATGATTTCAATTAATCTTTTTTCTTCTTTCTTCAAAACAATCTCCTTTGCGGCAGTCAAAAATATATTCACCTGAAATATTTATGGACAAAAGTATCCTTTTCAATTTCAAACTTTTCCTTTTTACCGATACATTCAAACTTCGATTTCTCAACGGACTGCACAAAATCAGCAAACTCGTCCTGCAGTTGTCTTTTCGAACAGGTACTACGATTTTCTTCATAGCGTCATTCATCAGCTTATTATTTCCCACACGACTTACAAACTTATAAGCGATCCGATTCAACAAATATGCCAGATATCTCATATTTACCTTATCGTTTTTTTGCTTTCAGTGTTCCACATACATTTGTACAGTTGAATTTTCCGTTTCTGTAAAAACAGTTCCTGCTTTTCGCGCCGTCAGTCGTCCACGTAATATACTCTCCGTCAAAATCAAACGTATCAATAGATCCGAATATACCGTCGTTTGTTGTCTGAGAAGAATATACCGGATATGGACCTTTATGATTTTCTATATACTGCTGATTGATCACTCTGCCTCTTCCGTCAATACATAAATCCTCTACGGAATACCCTTCATACTTTGAAAATACTCCATCGGAAATAAACTCCTCCAAATGAAATATTTGATCAAATTTTGTCCTGATACTATTCTCGTATTTTTCAATTTCAGCATTTTGTCCGTTTATCTTATCATCTAACGCTTTAAGCTCATCGATTATATTCTTCTGGATCTTTGTTTCCGGCGCCTGAACAACCAACGATCTGATCCTTTGTGCGGAAGCTCTGTTGTTTCTGGAAAACCTTTCATATTCACCTTCAGCCTGAAGCGCATACATCATATATTCGGGAAGGATTTTTTCGGTTTTGATCCTTAACACGCCGCAATGATCCGTAGGATAAAAAGGCACACCGGCCGGAATGATATTCACCATCCAATCACCGTCGATTCCCCATATCACCGAAGGACGGCTGTAATCTTTCATATTTTCTTTGTCGATCCTGCCAAACTCTTTCATACACATTCGCGCTGTAAACAGGCACTCTTCCTCCGGAAACGATCTCTTCGACAAAACCCGGTCTCCGATCGTTATATCAAACGTCTTTTTCATCAGAAAGGGAATATGCCGTCAGGCCCGGATCATCTTTCAGAAGCCGCGTCTTCGTAGTTTTTATAGCTTTGTTAAAATACACCTCGCTAAAACTGATCATATCTTTCGTATGAAGATAATAATAATACTCTTCCAGATCATCTAAAGACACTTCCTCTCCGTTAAACATTTTTCGGATCAGACTTGCAATCGTACGATCAGACATCCTGTTTTCCGCATCATACAGCATCCCGCCTTCATCTATGATCTGTATTCCTTCCTGCCCCCTTTCGATTGCTCCATTTATAACCTAAAAACTTCTCCTGACCTTTGTTATCATCCGAGCTGCCACGATCAATGTCCTTTGATCATAAACAAAAGAGAAATATTTCATTTTTCCCGTTCTATCTTTTTTACATATTGATAATACTGCTTTGTCAGCAGTTTTTCTGCTCTTTTTCTGATAATTTACCGAACGTCTTTTGTTTCTGCTTTTTCTTTCGTTTTGATAATGCCAAAAAAGCTTCTTTATACTTTAAAAAATATTTATCTTCTATATCGCCGATATCAACCGCTTCTGATAAGAACCGTTCATAGACTTCAGAACTTACGTCGATCTTTTTCAAATACTGTTCCAATATCGCTTTGTCTTCCCATCCGTCCAAATTACATCCGTTAAAAACAGCGTCGATGCTGTCTTCGATCAAATCGGCTTTTTCGGCGGTTCATTATATTTTCCAGAAACAACACAACCGTATTCGTTCCTGTCGCGCCAAACGTCTTATTTCCCATAAGAACGATCGCCCTTATCTTGAAATTTTTTAATATAGATTCCCTTGCGCAGATAAAACTTTCATTTTCCTTATTCAATATACTGCTCGGCAAAATAACCGCCGCCACTGCGTTCGGTTTCAAAAAGCTGGAAATCCTCTCGACAAATAATGTTTCTATTTCAGATCCGTTATTTGAAATAGTATCTAATATAGAAAACGAATTATTTTTAAGCTTTAAATGGGGCTTAAACGCAGATACAGAATACGGAGGATTCGCTACTAAAATGTCAAATGTATTCGGTTTTATATTTTTGTCAGGATAGTTTTCCAGACCGTCTCCGAATATAATATTTCCCTCACCTGCACCATGCATAAACAGCGAGATCTTAGATACGCGGGCTAATCTGTAATCTTTCTCAATCCCGAAAATATTGTTCTCGGCAAAAGACCGGTCAAGCTCTCTTAAACCATCATTTGCCTTAACACATGCTGAGACAGCTTCAAACCCTTCCGTCAAAATGTCCGGCTCCGCAGGCATAATCGATGATCTTCGGCAAGCCCGCACCTTCTTCGGTTTTAAGTATTTTCTCGACGGGCAGACTGTTCCATATAAATCTTGTGATCGGAACAGGAGTAAAAAACTGACCTTCATTCTGCTTAAAGCCTTTGCTGAGCAGTTGTTCAAACAAATCTCCTAACATCTGAAGATTTTCAGATCCTATTATTCTGAATTTTTCAAACAACTGAACAACTTCTACTAATATTTTACCGTTTTGTAAAAATAATTGTTCGTTGTGAACGTCTTTGAACGCAAAATCATTGTTGGTATAAAATTTCAATATACGCAGCGTATATTTCAGATGAGCGATCATATTTTTTCTCTCTTGTCCGGTATATTGACGAACTAAATTTTCGGCATAGTCATCAGGCACATAAAAAATTTCTTCTTTCATAAATTTTTCCATGCCTTCTTTATGTAGACGCTGAAGCCTGTCCTGCAAACTTTCGTAAGTATCCGTGCCGACTTTGTACTGAAAATCTACGATCTCCTCCATATCTTTTTGAATCTCATCGACTAATTTACAAATAAACAGAGCCACTAAACGGTTAAATGCATTTTCCTTATCCGAAACATTATTATGACGTAAAATCTCTTCAAACTTATTTACAATTTTATTATTGTCCGCAAAATCTTTCAGATCCGCTTTTCTAAGCGGTTTTTACCCCGATTTGATATGCGCTTGAATCATCTCTGAAAATTACATCTCCCGAAAATCGCTTTTCATACGTTTCATCCCACACCGAATATAATTCCGAAACTGTATGTGCATTTTTAAATAATTTAATAGAGTCATCTTTTTGGATAAAGCAACAATATTCGCATCGTCAGAACAATCAATACTTTCCGTATCCCATTTTATCTGCTTGCCTTCATATTTCGACGCATAAAGAACGAGAAACTTACAGCTTCTTTCCTGCTGCCAATATGAGAATAACTGGCCACCATCATTTACTATATTTTTATATTCCTTTTCATATTCTCTGCCGTAAGTTTTACACTCAACAATAAACAGCGTATTCCCTTCCTGATCAGATACGCAAATATCAGCCCGTCCGCCTTTCGACTCATGCCCCAGCGTCCACTCTTTTTCTAAATTTAAATGCTCCGGGCGATACCCCTTGTCAAACAGGCTTGTCACACATTCCAATACGACAAAATTTTCAGGAGCGGAAAAATTGCACGTCGTTCTATTAGAAATCGTCATTCCCCGATCTTCAGGATAGATTATTGTTCTGTTTTTCAAATCCACTTTAATATAACAATCGACAGATGGGAAAAATTTTTCATAAATATGATTTTTCTTTATGTAACCCATTGATAAGAGAAGGTCTTTAATATAACTTTCGATATCATTTTCGTTTCTCCTCCGGTATAATATTCCGATTTATTATTTTTCTTCATCGACAATTATATCACGGATAAATAATACAGTCATGTATTTTCTAAGATAGCGAAAAAATGGCTAATCGATATTATAAAATCACACGATTCTATTGATAAAAATCGTGCGATTTTCATATAATATAATTGAAACAAAGAATTGTATGTTTCAAATGATGATTATGAATATTTCAATGGAAAGGGGATGACGATATGTCAATTACCGCAACTGAATTAAAAAGTTAACCTTGGCAAATATCTGTCACTTGCAGAAACAGAGGATATTTATATAACCCGCAACGGAAAAGTCGTAGCAAAACTATCTAATCCATATCAGGACAGAGTGGAGGTTGCTAAGTCGCTGTTCGGAATTCTTCCTGCAGATATAACTTTAGAGAGGAAGCACAAGAAGAAAGGTTGAATACAATATGAAAGTCTTAGTTGATACCTGTATTATCATTGACGCCTTACAATCTCGTGTTCCGTTTGCAGAAGTTGCACAAAAGATTTTTATACATTCTGCAAATAAGCATTTTGAAGGATATCTCGAGACTGAGATTATTAGAGGCAGAAAACGAAACTGAACAAAACAATCCCCCTGCCAAAGTAACTGTGATTTTACAGCTTATCTTTATAGACTTTTCTAACGCTTACACTTTTCCGCGTATAAATATCTTCTAAGATCAGATTATTCACAGTTTTTATAAAGTTATTCAATTTTTTCTTTCGCAAGTTCCATAATCTCTTCAATGCCGATATAATCTACGCCCAATGCCAATTCAACTGATCTATATGCAGCCGATAATGTCAACGGAACATCGATCACCGTAAGATCACCTGTGTTCTCCAGTTTTCCATAATCAATATTAACACCTATTTTTCTGCTACTGTCTACTGTCGCTTAATTTTTAGATACGATAGAAAAATCCCCGACTACTTTTCAATAGCCGGAGCACCTTGACAATTCACATATGATCAATTTGATTCGTTTGCACGACGTTCGATCTCAGCTTTGACGATTTCGTTCCATGGCGCCAGAAGTTCTAATTCATCATCACTCATCCTATCATCAGGGAGTTTTTCCAGCAGATAGGTTAGATAGTGATAGACGTTTACTCCATTTGCTTTCGCCATTTCTACCATTGTGTAGACGATAGCGCTGGCCTGGGCGCCGTTTGGAGTATCGCAGAACAGCCAGTTTTTCCGGCCTACTGTAAACGGGCGAATAGCGTTTTCACTGAGATTATTAGAAAAACTGCAATGACCATCTTCCAGATAGGTGGTAAGATAGGATCGGCGGTTCTGAATATAGGTAACTGCCTTATCCATTCTGCTTCCACGGGTAGGGTTCTGCTGATCAAGCCACGACAAAAAGCCTTCTACTACCGGCTTTTCTTTCTCAAGGCGAGCCTTTTTATAGCATCGAAGGAAGAATACTTTGATCTGATCACATCTTCCAGATGGAAGAGCTGATTGATGTACATCACGCCCTGTACGGAAGGCTGGGTGTAATCCAGTGCCTTTCCTTTTGGAATGGCATCTGTCAGATATCTTCTGATGTGTGCCCAGCAAGCTGTGCGTTTGGCATCTGGAACTTTATTGTATCCACTATAGCCGTCACACATCAGATAACCCTTGAAGCCGTGAAGAAAAAATCTACGGCATTATCCCCGGCTCGGGTCTCTGAGTATTTATAGAGGATAATAGGTGGTCCTCCGTCTTCACCGCTGCGGAACAGCCACATATATGACTTTGTCTGAGCGCGGCGTTCCGGTTCATGCAGAACCTGAAGTGGCGTTTCATCTGCCATCGCGAATCCACGTTCCAGAAGTTTCCTGTGGAAGTATTCGTACATAGGAAGAAAACGCTTCGAATTCCGGATCACCCAGTTTGCCATAGTAGCTCTGGTGATCTCTACGCCATACTGTTTCCAGTCCTTTTCCTGACGGAAATAAGGCAGCGCATTACAGAACTTCTGGTACATCACCCAGGCGATAACTGTTCCGGCAGAAGCCATTCCATAAAGCATATGGGCTCTGCCATCTTTTCCTTTTTTTAATGACCGGAATATCCTGAAGTTTGCACTGCGGACACTCATAGTTCTTACTATAGTATTCATATACTTTCAGTTTTGCCGGTACAAAAACCAGTTCCCGGCGGACAAACTCTTCCCCGATTTCTTTCATTGGGGTACCACAGACAGGGCAGAGTTTCTCTTCCTCAGAAAGCTCCAGATACTTTTTTTCAACAGGAACTCCCTTAAAACGCTCCGCATCTGTAGCTCTTCCTTTTCGCTTTTTTTGCTGTTTTTTCTGGAAGAATTGATTCAAGAACCTCTGCTTTTACAGCTTCTGGATTCTGTTCCAGTTCGGCTTCATTGAAAAAGTTTAACTGTCCTGGAATATTGAGAGTTCTTTTTTCGCTGGAGGTGCCAAACAGTTTTTTCGGAGAAGGTCTATCTCTTCTTTCAGATTATCCGTTCCTGGGTAAGAGACTCTTCCGTTTGTTGGCAGCATCGACAGTTGCCTGAAGTGTTTTTATCATTTTTTTAGATCGTTGATCATGTCTTTCAACTCACGGAGTTGATAGCTTTAGAACTGTCTGCCACTGCGTTTCCCTCCCGTTCCTGATGCTCTTATTATATCAGAAAACAGTGGATCTTCCTAGCAAAACAGCGGATTTACCAAGACTTGAAAGTCGCTGAAAAATACAGCAAAAAATGCGAGCTTTATGTGCATCTTTTTTACGTTGCCTTGATCGCTTTGGGCTGCTCGATATCGATGCCTGACATCAGCCAGTCGAACTCTCTCCATGTAAGATTCCGGACTTCTGATTTATCCCTGGGCCACCGGTAAGAACCTTGGGCAGTCAGTCTTTTGTAGATCATAACGATCCCATCAGGTTCTTTTAAAATAGCTTTGATGCGGTCGCATTTACGGCCACAAAAAGAAAAAGTGCATGGTCGATCTCCATCGAAAACTGTTCCTGGATGATCGCACACAATCCATCAATGGACTTGCGCATATCTGTTCTGCCACAGACGATATAGATTGCATCAACACTTGAGATGTCCGCTAACATAACGGCTCCTTCAGCGTATCCATGAGTATCTTCAGAAGTAACGGTTTGATCTCATTACTCATTCGTATAAGCAATCCGTCTGCTTCGATTTCAATCGTATGTGAATTGTCAAGGTACATAGAACTGCTTCTTTCATCTTGAAACAGTTCTGCCGGAGAAGTTCCGGTTCTATAGCAATCTGAACGACATCCTGTTTGTGGGATGTAAGATCAAGAGTGCTAGCTTTTCCAACTGGATCCGGTATCTGACAGGCTTTTTTATGCGGAGACGGGTAACTGCATTGTAAAAACAGCTGGGAGATATCCCATGTTCATTACACCATGCAGCATCTGTCAGACCGCTTTGTCTGCATTCTGCATTCGGTTACCAGTTCCATCCATTCATCCAAGGGAACGTCCTTATCAAGGGGAGCACGTTTATTACTCATAATGAAACAACTCCAAATGTAGTAAAAAAAAGGACTATTTCTATCTCCATTTTATCAAGGGAGGAAATATATGTAGAAAAATCTATTTACTAAGTTTATGGTGGACAGCGATGTGCTGAAATTTGGAGAATTCACATTGAAAAGCGGAAGAAAGTCCCCGTTTTTTATGAATGCAGGCGGATATGTGACAGGTTCGCAGCTTAAAAAAGCTCGGCGAATATTATGCAAAGCAATCCATGATACATACGGAGATGACTTTGATGTATTATTCGGACCGGCCTATAAGGGAATTCCGCTTGGAGTTGTAACAGCGATCGCTTACAGTGATCTGTATGGAAAAGAAGTACGTTACTGTTCTGATCGTAAAGAAGAGAAAGATCACGGAGCAGACAAAGGAAGCTTCCTCGGAAGTAAATTAAAAGACGGCGATCGTGTAGTGATGATCGAAGATGTAACGGCGTCAGGAAAGTCGATGGAAGAGACCGTTCCGAAAGTAAAGCAGGCCGCTGATGTGGAGATCGTCGGATTAATCGTATCTCTTAATCGTATGGAGGTCGGAAAAGGGGAGAAAAATGCGCCCTTGACGAGGTGAAAGATCTGTATGGTTTCGATACGGCCGCGATCGTGACGATGGAAGAAGTCGTGGAACACTTGTACAACAAGCCGTATAACGGAAAAGTTGTGATCGACGACACATTAAAGGCTGCGATCGATACATACTATGAAACATATGGAGTAAAATAAAACAGGGGAGGCGCTTTATGGAAAAGGCATATCTTACAATGAAAAACAGTGGTGCAAGTAGCATTACACTTGGGATTATCGTTCTCGTTGTCGGAGTGGCAACAGGAATACTTGCAATCGTGAACGGAGCAAAATTACTCAAACATAAAAAGAGATTACATTTTAAGCAGCTTGACAGCTTTCAGGGAAACTGTGAAAGGACACGGATGAAAGAGATAAATAAACAGAAAGAAAAATAAGGGACTAAGCCGGAATACAGGCAGTCCCTTTTTGCAACGGCGGCGGAACGAAGTCTGGGTTTGCCTGAGACTTTGCGGCCGTGTATAGTCCCGAGCGCGCTTTTTTAGCGCTTCCGGTGATTTGAAAAAATTACTGATAGGGAGAGTTCCTTGTGTGAGGAGAGTTATTTTGAGTATAAAAAAGAGCGGATTTATAGGATATTTGGGAAAATCCTGTTTTTACTATATATTGTTTTTTTTGATTTATTTTCTGTTTCTTGCGGAATGGTACGGAAGAACGGAAGTGACGGAAGAGTATAGATATAATCTTGAATTATTTAAAGAAATCAGACGTTTTCTTACTTATAGAGAACAACAGCATGTTTACGGTGCTTGCGAACCTTCTCCAGGGGAATATTATGATCTTTGTTCCTTATGGTTTCTTTATTTCCATGGCGGGAAAGTCCATGGGATTTTTTAAAATATTATTTTCAGTATGGCGCTGAGTCTGGGCGTGGAAACAATACAACTTTTTACGAGGTAGGAAGTTTTGATGTCGATGATATTTTATTAAATACAATCGGCGGAGTTTTAGGATATATTTTGTTTGTGGTATGCAGTCGGATAAGGAGAAAACGTTATGTTCGGAAAGGAAAAAAAAAAGGCAGAAGATAAGAAAAAAAAACTGCTTTGAAACGGGAGGAAAACCGGAAAAAAAAGCGGGGTGAAACATAAAAAGCCAAAGCAAAAACAGGCGGGCAACGGAAATCTTTCGTGTCTGTTCGGATTAGGTTCGGCCGCAGTGTTGGCGGGATGTATAGCATACGCGTTTGTCCGAAGAGGAGAAGCCCCGGGATCATAGGAGGTATTACGATTATTTCTTTGATACTGGCAGGATACGGAATTTATTCGGCAATTATAGGATTTCGGGAGAGAGAACGCAGTTATCTGACGTGTAAGATCGGTATTGTCATGAATGCGGCGGCGATTATTTCATTTTTGCGGTATTTATCAGAGGTTTGAATTAGTAAGCAAAAGATAAAAAGTAGTGAAAAAAGATAAATAATAAAGAAAAGTAAACAGATGAGCGGGAGGGAAAGGAAAATGCAGGAAGTGTCAGAAAAAATACAACAACGATTCATATAGGGAACGGCATGCGTTGTCGCTAGAACGTCTTCGCACGCTGCCTTTTGAGAATCTGTGGAAGATTCTTATATCGCGTATTTCAGATTGGTTGCCCTGTTTTTTGCTTGAAGTGGAAAATGTGCGGATTCAGGTGGAAAGCGGAAAAATGGGATCAATATAATGAAGAAGACATGAGACAGATCAACGAAATCCTTTATAGTGATATTGTCGGGGATGCTTACGAAAAAAGCTATGCAAATCCGAAATATGCATGCAGCTGGTTTGAGCCGGAGATGGGAAGGCTTTTGAGTTTTCTCTATGTGGAAATGCGCTCCGGCATCCCTTATGCGTTTGAAGGCAGACTTGATTATCTGACGATTTTGTATGGTTGTTTATCGAGGTATATACGTATTTTGAAAATTGCCGGGCAGATGGCGCTGAACCGGAAATACGAAGAGTAAGATATCGTGTATTGGTATGCAAGCGATTATTGCGACGTATTTTTTGGCAGATCGGATTAAAGAACAGATCGATCCGTCGTATTCGTTTGCGGCAGATATTATCGAAAATGCAGATTTGAGCAGCGACAGGTATTTGTATCGTTTCGGAGAATATATTACAGAAAATGAGCTGGGAACTGCGCGCCGTCTCAGGTCGCTTCCCGAAGAGACGATTCAAAAGATGGCGGACGTTTACACGGAAGGATATCGGATCGGATTTATCAATACAGGAAAAGATCTGTCCAAAAATCAGTCGTAAATATTCGTTACAGCCTCGGATTTGAACGGGTCATAAGAGCGGCGATCGCAAATTTTCGCGCTATGGGGTTAAAACCCGTAATATACAGGGCGGCGTCGGGTGTGATCACGAAAGAGAGCATCACAAAATCGGATATTTCGGCGCTGTGGCAAACTGGCAGTATGAGTACGATCACAGACAAGATCAGGCGTTATTTATGGATAAACGCTATATTGAACGGCGTCTGGAAGTGATGCATACTGTTTATGAACAAAATAAAGAACAGGCAGCGCAGTTCGCAGGACCTGCCGTGATGGAAACATTCGAGAAAAGCCGTTTTCACCAAAGCAGTACCGGAAGCTCCGGCTTACTGTGAAGAGCAAAGGGAGCTTGCGCTTCAATACGACAGCAGATCCGGTCAGATCACAAATGAATATATCAAAGGAGAAGAGAGAAGTTTTACGATCATTGCATATCCTGTGCCGGAGATCGGTCCGAAATATGAAGAAATTTTCGATGAAGTAATACGAATTAATACGTTAGATGCAAAATTATATGAGAAAAGTTCAACAGACGATGATCGATGCGCTCGATCAGGGAGAAAAAGTCCGTGTGATCGGAAAGGGAAAGAACCGGACGGATATGGAGATTCGGCTTTGGTCGTTAAAAAAGATGCTCGGAAAGAGACGATTTTTGAAAACTGTGTGGCAGATGTGAATATTCCGGTAGGCGAGGTGTTTACATCACCGGTGCTGGAAGGAACGAACGGAGTTTTGCATGTCAGCCGGGTGTATCTTGACGGTTTGCAGTATAAAGACCTTGAATTGAAATTTAAAGACGGAAAGATCGTTGATTATAGATGCGGCAATTTTAAAGACGAGGAAGAAGGCAGACGATATATTTTTGATAATGTTTTGAAAAATCATGATACTCTTCCGCTTGGCGAATTCGCGATCGGAACAAATACGACTGCTTATGCCGCGGGAAAAAATACGGGATCGAAGATAAGATGCCGATTTTGATCGCAGAGAAAACAGGACCTCATTTTGCAGTGGGCGACACATGCTATTCATGGAGCGAAGACGTCCGTGTATATAATCCGAACGGAAAAAGAAATCGTTGCAAAGATAATTCTTGTTCGCTGAAAAAGAAAAGAAGATCCGTCTGCGGCATACTTCAATGTCATACAGATATAACCGTACCTTATGAAGAGTTAGAAGAAATAAGTGTAGTGACAAAAGACGGAAACACATTATACTAATTAAAGACGGAAGATTTGTGCTTCCTGGGAACTGAGATTTTAAATGAACCATTAAAACAACTCGAAAATTGATTTGAGATTTTAAGGATGGAAATAACGTGCCAAAAGTAGGAATCGTAATGGGCAGTGACTCTGACCTGAAAGTGATGAGCAAAGCTGCGTCAATGTTGGAAAAATTCGGCATCGAATATGAGATGACGATAATCTCGGCACATCGTATGCCGGATGTATTTTTTGAGTGGGCAAAAGCTGCGGAAGGAAAAGGGATTAAAGTAATCATCGCAGGAGCCGGAATGGCTGCACATCTTCCGGGAATGTGTGCGGCGCTGTTCCCGATGCCGGTGATCGGAGTGCCGATGTCAGGAAAGAATCTGGATGGTATGGACGCTCTTTACTCGATCGTTCAGATGCCGCCGGGAATTCCGGTTGCGACTGTTGCGATTGACAGTGGAATGAACGCTGCGATTCTTGCAAAAAAATCCTCGCTGTATCAGATGAAGAGGTATTAAAAAGTTAAAAGACTATTCGGCAGAGATGAAAGATACCGTTCAGGCGAAAGCCGATCGTCTTGCCGAGGTCGGATATGAGGAGTATTTAAAGTAAAGGAGAAAGTGGTATGGATTATAAGAAAGCAGGAGTTGACATAGAGGCCGGTTACAGATCAGTAGAACTTATGAAAGAGCATGTGAAAAGACGATGCGTCCGGAAGTGCTCGGAGGACTCGGAGGATTTTCGGGAGCATTTTCTCTTGATAAGATCAAAGAAATGGAAGAGCCGGTACTGCTGTCGGGAACAGACGGCTGCGGAACGAAAGTGAAGCTGTCGATGGTGCTTGATAAGCATGACACGATCGGAATCGATGCTGTGGCAATGTGTGAATGATATTGCCTGTGCGGGAGGAGAACCACTGTTTTTCCTTGATTACATAGCATGCGGCAAGAATGAGCCTGAGAAAGATCGCATCAATCGTAAGCGGAGTGGCAGAAGGATGTCTTCAGTCGGGAGCGGCGCTGATCGGAGGCGAAACGGCGGAACATCCGGGACTTATGGCAGAAGACGAGTACGATCTTGCCGGATTTGCGGTAGGAGTATGCGATAAAAAAGATATGATCACAGGAGAAAATCTGTCTGCCGGAGACGTTTTGATCGGAATGGCGTCTACAGGGAGTTCACAGCAACGGTTTTTCACTTGTAAGAAAAAGTATTTGATATTACAAAAGAATCTCTTGATACATATTACGATGAATTGGGATGTACTCTCGGAGAGGCGCTTCTCGCTCCGACAAGAATTTATGTGAAAGCGCTTAAGAGCATTAAAGAAGCGGGAATAACGGTGAAAGCGTGCAGCCATATCACAGGCGGCGGCTTTTATGAAAATATTCCACGTATGCTGATCGACGGTACTCGAGCGGTGATCGAAAAGACAGTTATCCGATCCCGCCGATCTTCAAGATGCTTGCAAAAGAAGGCGATATCGAAGAGCAGATGATGTATAATACATTTAACATGGGACTTGGAATGATCGTTGCCGTTGATCCGGCAGATGTGGAGAAAACTCTGAAGCGATCAAAGCGGCAGGAGATGCGCCGTATGTAGTCGGCCGCATCGAAGCGGGAGAAAAAGGAGTAGACTTATGCTAAAGGTCGTAGTTCTGGTATCCGGAGGAGGTACGAATCTGCAGGCGATCATTGACGGCGTAAAAGGCGGCGTCATCAGGAATACAAAAGATCGTCGGAGTTATCAGCAATAACAAGAATGCATATGCGCTTGAGCGGGCGAGAGAATCACATCCCGGCAAAATGTATCTCGCCGAAAGATTATGAATCCAGGGATGTGTTTAATGAAAAACTTTGGAAGCCGTCAACGAGTACGAACCGGATCTGATCGTTTTGGCAGGATTTCTTGTTGTTATCCTCCGGAAATGATCGCAGCTTACAGAAACCGGATGATTAATATTCACCCGTCGTTGATTCCGGCGTTTTGCGGAAAGGATATTATGGATTAAAAGTGCATGAAGCAGCGCTTGCAAGAGGTGTTAAAGTAGTCGGCGCGACTGTGCATTTTGTAGATGACGGAACAGATACAGGACCGATCATTTTGCAGAAAGCAGTTGAAGTTGAGCAGGATGACACACCGGAGATGCTTCAAAGAAGAGTGATGGAGCAGGCAGAGTGGAAGATCCTTCCGGAAGCGATCCATTTGATCGCGAACGGAAAAGTGCATGTTGAAAACGGACATGCTTTTATAAAAATTTATAGAATGTCGAAGCATTAAAAAATGACCGCCGGGACGAAAAACCGGGCGGTCATTTCGAACGTAAACGGTTTGTACAGACAGGAGGAATCTATCATGAAAGTATTAATCGTAGGAAGTGGCGGAAGAGAACATGCAATTGCGGCAAGTGTGGCAAAAGTCCCAGAGCAGATAAGATATACTGCGCGCCCGGAAACGCGGGAATTGCAGAATACGCAGAGTGCGTGGACATCGGAGCAATGGAATTTGAAAAACTGGCAGCCTTTGCCAAAGAAAAAGAGATCGATCTTACTATCGTGGGCATGGATGATCCTCTTGTCGGAGGGCTTGTGGACGTATTGGAAGATGCGGGAATCCGTACGTTCGGTCCAAAGAAAACGCCGCTATTTTGGAAGGATCCAAAGCATTTTCAAAAGATCTTATGAAAAAATACGATATTCCTACGGCAGGATATGAGAATTTTACAGATCCAAAGGAAGCAATCGCCTATCTTGAGAATGCAAAGTTCCCTATCGTATTGAAGGCAGACGGACTTGCACTTGGTAAAGGAGTGCTGATCTGTCAGAATTTTGAAGAGGCAAAAGAAGGCGTAAAGACGATCATGCTTGACAAAAATTCGGCACAGCCGGAACGAGATGGTCATTGAAGAGTTCATGACAGGTCGCGAAGTATCTGTTCTTTCATTTTGTAGACGGAAAGACGATCAAAACGATGACAAGCGCGCAGGATCACAAACGTGCCGGTGACGGTGATACAGGGCTGAATACAGGCGGAATGGGGAACATTTTCACCAAGTCCGTTCTATACAAAAGAAGTAGAAGAATTTTGTGAAAATATATTTACCAGAGAACGGTAGATGCTATGGCTGCAGAGGGCCGCCCGTTTAAAGGCGTTATTTTCTTCGGTCTGATGCTTACAGAAGAAGGACCGAAAGTGTTGGAGTACAACGCCCGCTTCGGAGATCCGGAGGCTCAGGTTGTGCTTCCGCGTATGAAAAATGATATTTTGGACGTTGTTGAAGCATGTGTGGACGGAACTCTGGATCAGATCGATCTTCAGTTTGAAGATAATGCAGCCGTATGCGTTGTTCTTGCATCTGACGGATATCCGGTTCAGTACGAAAAAGGCTATCCTATCACAGGTCTTGAAGAATTCAGTAAACATGAAGGGTATTACTGTTTCCATGCCGGAACAAAATTTGAGGACGGAAACATCGTGACAAACGGAGGCCGTGTGCTTGGTGTAACTGCAAAAGGCGCTAATCTGAAAGAAGCAAGAAAAAAATGCCTACGCAGCGACAGAATGGGTACAGTTTAAAACAAATATAAGCGTAATGATATCGGAAAAGCGATAGATGAAGCTTTTTCTGACGGTCAGTAATGCAAAAATAAAAGAAAATCCATATTCAGAATGACTGCAATCCCCTTACTATTTAGAAAAATGATAGTAAGGGGGGATAGTTTTTGTATATGGTTTTCAAAATAGAATCTTGCTTATGATATAGCTATACTATCTTTTGAATCCTCCACCCGGAATTAATCAGAAAAAAAACAGTACAAAACAATGCAAAACAGAAAAACATAAAATAATACATAAATATTCAGACAAATATTGACAAATATATATTTTATGATATTATTTAATTAAATTAATAAATGTACTTAAATAAAAGAAAGGAGAAAAGTATGAAAAAGATTTCTGTGGTGTTGATTGCGGCGTTGGTCGTATCTTTGCTTTTTGGATGTGGAAAGAGCGACGATGCGAAAGGTACAGGAAAACAACTTTGAGCGTTTGGTATTGGGGAGAACAAGAAGTGCCGGGATATAAGGCGTATATGGAAGAGATGGTAAAACGGTATGAAAAAAGAACCCTGATATTAAAGTGGAAGCTGTTCTTCAGGAAAGTGATAATCTGTATACGGCATTTCGTACGGCAGAGGCGGCAGGGGAAGGTCCGGATATTCAATATATGTGGGGCGGAACTCAGGCAATGGAAGATGTTTGGAAAGGAAACGTAGCTCCGATTAGTGACTATATTTCTGAAGAAGAACTCTCGGTTATTCCGAAGTCGGCATTGGCTCAGACAATTGGAACGGGAAACAATGGGGAATCCCGGCATATGGATTTACATATGGGATTGCCTATGATAAAGAATGCGTACTGCCGGAGTAGATCCGGAAAATCCGTTTACTACATGGGATGAATTTTTAGAGTGTTGTGAGAAATTAAAATCATCAGGAATTACGCCGTTAGGAATGGGGTTAAAAGACGGATATTTACCGGCGTGGATCGGGATTTTTTGGGACAGCAAAATATGGACAGCGTGAATGATATGATTTCCCTTATGAGTGGACAAGAAAGCTTTACAGATAAAAAATACTCTGAATGGCTGGAAAAATTGCAGAGCTGAAAGAAGCCGGATATATTAACGAAGATATACTTTCATTAGACTTATATCAGGGGCAGCAGTTGATCGAAAGCAAAAAAGCGGCAATGACACTTCATACACAGCCGTATGCGGTATCATTGGAAAAATCATTAGGGTCAGATCAGATCGGTTTTGCAAAAGCGCCAGTATTCGGAACCGGAAAAATTTGCGGATTCAGTTGCAACTCGAGTCAGGTATATGTAATACCAAACAGTGCAGAAACATAAAGAAGAGGCGGCAGACTTCTTATTGTTTTACAGGAAGAAGATAATATTAAATATCTGTATGAATCGGCAAATGCGATGATGCCGAATAATAACTTTGATGAAAGCTGGGTATCCAGCAGAAATTGACAGAAAAGTTTTGGAATGGCAGAAAGAAGACAATAATTTTTGTTATCAGTTGTATTTTGCACCTATGTTTTGAAACAGATGGTCTGATTCCGACGGTACAGAAGATGTTTTCAGAAGGGTTAGCGCCAAAGGATGCAGCGGTGGAATTAGATGAGGCACTCGGGAAATGTATGGAACAAAAAATCCTGAGGTTCATGATGCGTTTTTAGAATGGAGTGTAGAAGAATAGTTCTGAAAAGAGGAAAGCCTCTGTTTCAAAGGAAGGGATTGATATGAAAAAAGCAGGATGAAAAAGTTCACGCCGTATTTCTATATATTACCAACCTTTATCATTTGGCGGTTGTAATTGTAATTCCGATTATTTATGTTATTATCCAAAGCTTCTATACGACCTTTGCAAATGAGAGTGTGTTTTGTAGGTCTGAGAAATTATAAGATGGCATTTGAAGACGAACTTTGCTGACTGCGTTGAAGAACAACTTGAAATTATTTTTATGCGTTCCGATATTGACAGTGCTTTCACTTGCCATTGCATCAATTTTATATAACAAAATCAGAGGGTGGAGGTTTTACAGAAGCGTTATTTTTATTCCGTACATACTGGCAATTCCGGTTTGTGGGCATTGTATTTTCATATTTACTGCAGTACAACGGGTTATCAATTCTATTTTGCGGACAATCGGGTTGGAGAATATGGCGTTGGATTGGTTGGGAGATCCGAATTTGGCATTCCCGAGTGTGGCAATAGTTATTATGTGGGAAGCAGATCGGTTTCAGGAGTTGTTTTGTTTTGGCGAGAATGATGTCAATAGATAAAACATTGTATGAATCGGCTGATGTAGACGGAGCTACATGGTTTCAGAAATTTATGCACATTACCGTGCCGCAGACAAAATCGATTATTGAATTTTATGTGATCATCACTCTTATTGAAATGTTGAGTTGGGTGTTTAATTTCATTTATGTCATGACGGCAGGCGGCATTGCGGCAATATTGATTGTAATATCAGATTGTTATGAAAAGAGGAGTGAAAGAATGAAACGAAAAAGAGGAGGAATAGTCCAGCTATTGATGATTTTACTTGTTCGTTATTATCTTTCCGTTATATTTTATGACAGGAATTCGTTTAAAACGCATGAAGAATATGTCAATAATATGGCAGGCCTTCCGCAAACATTTACAGTACAAAACTTTGTGGAAGCTTTCCGGGGAACGTTCGGACAATGGTTTATGAATAGTTTGATTATGCTTACAGTTGCAGCGGTTTTTATTACGGGAATCATTGCACTGCTGGCAGGATATGCCTTTTGCAAAGATGAGGTTTAAAGGGAAAAAAGTGTTGTTCAAAACATGATCGTTCCGCTGGATGTCTGTTCCTCCGGTTGTTATGATTATACCGCAGTTCCGATTATTAAAATATTGGGTCTGGTAAATACACGTGTTTCTGTGATATTAATATATATAGGAATTATGTTGCCTATGACGATATATTTGATGAGAAATTTCATGAAAACAGTACCGATTCTTTTGTTAGAGGCAGCGGAGATTGACGGGTGCAGTAAGCGGAAGGCGTTGACAAAGATTATGATTCCGCTGAGCGTTCCGGCGCTTATTACTTCATCACTTGTAAATCTTGTATGGGTATGGAACGAGCTGTTGATTTCGCTTGTTTTTCTTCAGAAAGAAGAATTGCGAACCTTAATGGTAGGGATTACTTTATTTAAAGGACGTTTCACATTAAATATACCTGTTATTATGGCAGGGTTGGTTATTGCGACAGTGCCGATCGTGTTGATATATATATTTGCGCAGAAATATCTTGTTGAAGGTATGTTGGCAGGTTCGGTCAAAGAGTAAGAAATAAAGGGGGATATGCTTTGAAAATCTATAATCCGACAGATATAGGAGATCGAAATATACTAATGATCTTACGGCTGATAAAAGTATGGAATTTCAGACAGGCAATTTCAAAAAAGGATGACATTGTGCACCGGCGGTAAGTAATAATGTAGCGGCCTTGATCGAAAACGGGATTGTATATGAAAACGGCTGTGACGATACGAGCTTGGGAAGAAAGCCGAGACAATTAAGTTATAAAGGAGACCTTTATTATGTGATTTCGGTTGAATTGATGCCTAAAAAAGTTCGTGCAGGTATTGCAGATCTGTACGGTGAAGTTCAGCAGTGACAGAAAAGGAGATCATAGTAGAAAACGGAGTGGACGAGGTTCTCGGGCAGTTGGATTCTGCGATAGACGAGTTGCTTGAAAAGCGAAAACAGGATGTAGATGTGATTGCGATCGCAGTAGGTGTTCCTGCGCTGACAGGCCAGAATGATTTAAACGATCTCTTTGGAACATATTTGCCGGAATGGAAAAATGTCGATTTGAAAGAGCATATTTACAGAAATATAATGTAGAAGCGATTATTGTAAATGACGTTGAATTGGCGCTGATCGGAGAACGTGAAAGAGGCGTAGGA
>VOFB01003525.1_pt1 | contig 36081 bp, 58 predicted proteins | sample 5384141 | NCBI WGS metagenome assembly VOFB01 (sample SAMN12384721, study PRJNA508395) | human gut metagenome | isolation source: healthy gut A | host: Homo sapiens | reverse complement strand
AAAATGAACAGAACTGACGGCCAACGCAAGGATTTCCTGCATAAAATTCCTCCATTCAAGAAACGAACATGCCGGTATATTTTCGGACGGCCTGGACAAAATAGGCTTGGACAGAAGATGAACAGAAGGAAGACCGCCACGGAAACGCCCCGCGCAAGGTGTTCCGAAGAGCTGGACTCCACCGTACATCGACTGTCAAGTGTATCCCACGGCAATTGCGCGCGGCAGATGCGAACCGGCGACCATGGAGCCGGAGGCGGGCGAGAATTCGCCCGCCGGTACATCAAGTGGAATGTCATACATTTTACTACGAATTCCAGGCGAAATCAATCCAAAACTACGTGAGCCCGGACAAATCCCCACAATCCGAAACGTGGGATTTGTCCGGGTCCTTCGCAACGGAGCAGGGCCTGTCCTTAGGGCGTGACGGATACCACCTTCGTTCCCGACGGGAGCCATGAGCCGGGCGATGGCTAAAAGATTTGGTTCTGTACCGTCTGGCGGGCGAGCCGGAGGCATCAGAGACGGCCTTTCAATTGATGTGGAATGAGGAAGCTACAGGCCAGTTGTGGGCCTCTCAGAATGAGATCGCCAAGGGCATCACCTCGAGACGAAGTTTGCTCCCAACGGATTGTAACCCGGAGCAGGCTGCAGACCTTCCTGTACCGGTATGTAGTGAACTACCTGAGCCAGGAGCCTGCAAGCGGCAGCGACCTGTCCGCTTTCCGGATGCGTGATCGAGTTCCAAATCTACAAAGAAGCCATGGCCTGGGCCGCAGCTGAGGGCCTTCTGGAGGGCTATGGCGATGCTACAGTCGGTCCCATGAACCTGTGACTCTGCTCATTAAGGTTCCTGACCGTGCTCCTCAAGAGCTGATCATACCTTTTTTCTATGAAACTCTGGGGGACTCTGTTGCCAACATGGATGGAGCGGCCGCCCCTAAAACAAGGTTTGAGGCTAACCCTTCATGAAGTCACGGGCAGTTACCGATTACAGGTCATAGTACATGGTATTACCCATGGGGTGGGACACGGTTCATTTTATGCTGATTTCTTCCGCTAGCTTTTTTCCACCCAAATGCTCGCGCGAGCCGCTGGGGGAAGACACCGCCCCAATAGATACTGTGGTCCTGCTCCCAGCGCGCGTCCAGGGCCTCCTCCAGGATCAAAGTGAACTGCCGATTTTTGGCCTTTTCTTCCTCAGGCAGTCAAACAGGTTGAAGTCGTAGGGACCCCCAGCCGCCGCTTTGGGATCGATTTCTTGGGATTCCATCCGGTGACCGGCCATCAAAATGGCGGCGAAGGCATAGTAGGGATTGTGCAGCTCAAAGCGCTTATTTTTGGGAAATTTCGCAGGCGGGAATCCGCACCACAAAGCGCTCCGGGTTGGCCATGGCGAGCCTACGGTGATCAGCCTCAAAGCCGGGGACCAGACGCTTGTAGGAGTTGGTGGAGGGAGGCGTAGAGAGAGGCCGTATGCTTCCAGCAAGCCGCCGATGAACCCATGTCGCTCAGCTGGCCATAGCCGTTTTCGTCGTAGAAAATGGGCTGACCGTCCTGGAACAGCTGCATGTGTACATGCATGCCACTGCCGGCCTCTGCCTAAATGGCTTGGGCAGGAAGCAGCTGGCTGGCCTCCATGCGGAGTTTTTTGATGATGTACTTGGCAACCATGTCCGCCATTTGGGGTCATTTCCCAGCTCCACTTCCACCCTATTTGCCAGCAGCTGCTGACTTCTGGGTGATACTTGACCTTTAACGCCCCAGTCTTCCATATCCAGGCAAATTCTGCTACGCAAATCGTTGGTAATGTCCATGGGCAGACTGGTGATAGCCCGCCTTGTGGGCAACCCGATGGCCGTTGTTGCCCTCTTCGCCGGAGGCCCACTCTGCCTGGTGGGTGTCCACGGCAAAGCCCATCTCCTGGGGCTTGGTCACGTAGCTTGCACGGTCAAAGACATGAACCTACATATCAGCCCACGATCATCTGGCAATGCCCATAGCGCTGGCGCATATACCTGTAGCCCGCTTGGCCATTGCGTTCCGGGATATTGGTCAAAAAGGTCGGCAGGTTTGGTCAATGACCATAACGTCACCGATCATGGTGAGGGTGGGGATTTTGCAAAGGGTCCATGGTTGGCTGCAGAGTCAGATCGTAAAACGCCATAAAACGTCTCCACCGGCGCGTAGCCACCGTCAAACCGATGCCGCCAGACAATGAAGTCCTCATTGAGGCGGTCAACGGGCTGCTCAATGACGCCACCGCCCGTCGATGTCGGTCATTTTGAAATCCACAATCTTGACGTCCTTCTCCCACAGAGCGAGGACGTCCTGCAGAGTTCTTGCCATAGTGAAAATCCTCCAAAAGTAGTGGTGGTGGCAAATCTTTGCACATTGCCATTATATCACACTTGTCAATAGCTTGATTGTGAGAGATTTGCTGAAAACGGCAGGAGATAGGCAGCCAGGCTTTGCGTGAAGCTTTGTTTTTTTCGCATTTTTTTTGCGGACCTGGGACAGAAGAGGCCGATGTGGTAAAATGCCCAGAATGGCCTCCGCTTGCTCTGTCGTCCAGTAGACCCAGGGCAGGGAACCATGAGTTCATTTTGAGATAGAGAGTCGGCACATTGGCTTGCTTATTACTGTTCCGCGATGACCTGTCTGGCGGCCGGTTGCCGCTACAAAAAGCAGGCAGAGCGGCAGGATTGAAAGAGAGATTGAAGAAGTGCCTTGGAGAATCGGCGTAACGGAATGCGCACCATCAGCTTGTAGAAGGGGGCAGGACGTGCCATCCGGCTTTGACAGTCTGCAGTGTGCCGGCAGCGCTGGAGCCAATTTGTGGATGGATTGGTCCGCAGGATGCCCTGAACGGGCGAAGTGGACTGCCTCTGGAGGGCATCACAGCCCGTTCGGATCTTTTAGAGACCCTGGATTTACCCAGACTTATTTGGCCAGCCGCCCGGCATTGGTGATCCGGTGGGATGGCGTGGAGCAGCATCAAACCGTTGAGCAGCTGAAAAGGAAAGACTGTGAGGTTTGCCTGCCGGCCAGAGGCTGGCATGCCTGCCGACGTGCCTTGCTTCTGTGGGCAGCCAGATAAGGCTCTGGAGGAAGTCCAAAAGGGGCTTGCCCAGGGCGCTGTGGTGGATCATCGCGGCACAGGCCGCCGTAGGTGCCTATCGGGAGCTGACGGCATCGCGGCAGAACTGGGACGGAGGAGCATGTGGCGTTGTTCCCCACGACAGCGATCTGACCGGCCGGCTGAACCGGGCCCTTCGGCGCGCTGCAGGTGAGGACGGTACCTTGGATACACTGGCGAGCAGTACGGGCTCACCGGTGGATTGATTCCGGCTGAGCCGGGGTTTTCCGTGGCACTCAAACAGTACTCTGTAAACTGAGCTGGCGTGAGGGGGATGCTTGCGAGAAGAACAGGAAAGTTTGCCGAGGCGAGAAAATCAAGCCGGGGTTCTGAGAAGTTCCAGGGCCGCCCCTGGGGATTGCTTGCTTCGGCCATTGTCTGACGGAATGCAAGTTGCACCGCTTCCGCTGCTTTTTGGCGGAGGGCTGGTGCTCAGTGTGCTGTTTGGCCATTCCGCTGGCGCTGACGGTTTTTTGCTGGCGGTGCAGCCCGGGCCAGGTGGAGTCGGATCTTGGTTTTGATGTTTCTAATTATCACCTATTTGCTGCAGGTATTGCTTCACAGCTGGTTTATTACAAAATTTTTTCCAATTCTATTCTGCGACTTCTATGGGAAACGCGGGCAGGTGGTTCAGTTTTGGAAGGTTGCCCTGTCATGCCAAAAACCTGTTTCTCCTTCTGCTCCTGGCAGTGCCGCTGGTGCTTGGCGGCAGTGTATGGCAGGCGCATTTGGAGCTTCCCAGGCAAGGTCAGCTGGAAGGTCTCTGTCTTTCCTGGGGGACTGGCAGTGCTGTTTTATTTCGCTGTGACCTGGCTGCTTCCCCTTTGGGGCACCGGACGGGGAGTCTCCCTACGGATGTTTCACAATGTGAACGGAGTCAAAGAATCTGCGGCCCAGCTGGGGCTTGGGACGGCGTTCGCCCGGGATGTGAAATGGACGGTGACAGGAGGGGGAGGCCTGGCTCTGGTTTGCCGGAGTCTACAGAGCCTGCCCCCCACAGAGGGAGAAGCCAGACCCAACGACGGACCAGGAATCTCAGAGACGGAGGAACCGCCTCTGGACACCAGTCCCAATGTGCTGGAAATCGACTTTTGACCGGTTGCTGGCGGAAGAGGAAGGGACGAGGAGCCCGGCAGATGCACACCTATTTTAAAACCTCCAGCCCACGAGGAAAAACGAAAAGACTGGCATGTTTGCAGGCTGCAATCTGATCCTCATTACGGCAGAGGGCTTTCTCACCTGGCCATTGACCCCGGCGCGGACGCCGACTCTATACAAGCTCCAGACTGAGGGCTTCTATTTTACCAATTTCTATACGCCCATCTGGAGCGTCCTCCACCTCCGATGGCGAGTATGTGGCAGTGACTGGTACCATTCCCAAATCCGGAGTCTGAGCTTTTTACCGCTCCTCAGAGAACGATATGCCCCTCACCATGTGCGCCCAGCTGAAGGCTTTGGATAGCTACAGCGCCTACGCCTATCACAACCATGACTATGGCTATTACGACCGGGACCTCTCTCATCCCAATTTGGGGTATGTGTACAAGGCGGTGGAAACGGCCTGAGATTACAGAGTCCTGGCCGGAATCGGATTTGGAAATGATAGATGTGACCACAGGGGAGTATATGAATGAGGAGCCCTTCCACGCCTACTATATGACGGTTTCCGGCCATCTGAATACAACTTCCAGGGCAATGCCATGGCTGCCAAGAACCAGGCTCTGGTGGAGGACGCCCCATACAGTGAGCATGTCCGTGCTTATTTGGCCTGCCAGATTGAGCTGGACCGGGCGCTGGAGCTTTTGCTGGAGCGGCTGGAGGGAGGCCGGTGGGCGGACAACACCGTCATTGCCCTCACGGCGGACCACTACCCCTATGGCCTCACTGCCGGAGGAGCAAAGCGAGCTGGCCGGACACACGCTGGAGGAAAACTTTGAGCTGTACCCTCGCAACGCCTGCATTCTATATAAAAAGGCATGACGCCGGAGCGGGTGGAGCGTCCCTGCTCTTCCCTGGATCTCCTGCCCACCCTGTGTAATCTCTTCGGGCTGGACTTTGACTCCCGGCTATACATGGGGGCAGGATGTGTTTTCCCAGGCAGGAGCCCCTGGTGATCTTCTCCAACCGCAGCTGGCTCACAGACCGGGCCTCTTACAATTCTCAGACCGGCGGGTGAAAAGCCTCACCGGCGGGGAAATTTCAGAGGACTATGTGCAGTCCATCAAGGATATGGTCAATAATAAGTTTACCATTTCTGCGTGGATTCTGGACCGGGATTATTGGCGTGTATTGTTCCATCCAGAGTCCTGAGAGACAGGCCGGGAGAAAACCGCATGCATGAAATATGTGCACCACCGCCCGCCGGGTCCAGATGCTGGAGGCCTGCCGGGGAGGCTGGGATACCCACAATGGTTTGGCTGAGCCCTATTTTACCCTTTCTCAACGACACAGAGGAAAATCTTATGGGCCTGCTTCGGTACTGCGCCCGGGCGGGGGTGAGGCGAATCATTTGCTTCGGCATGGGCCTCACTCTGCGGGAGGGAAATCGGGAATATTTTTCAGCCAATTGGACCGGCATTTCCCCGGCCTTTCGGACCGCTACCGGCGCTGCTATGGAAGTGCCTACGAGGTAGTCAGCCCCAGGGAAGGGCGCTGATGAGCCTGATGGAGGAGTTTTGCCGGAACAGGGGATTTGCATGGATTTACAGGAAAACTTTCATTTTTTGCGGGAATTTCCAAATAAATTGGAAGAAAGACAAATGAAGCTTTGGTAGGCCGAGGCCACCGGGATGGGAGGAAATGTGTGTGAAGGGACTGCTGATTTACCTAAAGCAGTATCGAAAAGAGTGCGTCTTAGGTCCCCTGTTTAAGCTGCTGGAGGCTGTTTGAGCTTTTTTGTGCCGCTGGTCATGACGTCCATCATCGACGTTGGGATTGCCACCGGAAGCCGCCGGTATATTTTGGGCGGTGTGGCCTTTTGGTGCTCTTGGCAGTTGTGGGGCTGGTCTGCTCGATCACGGCCCAATATTTTGCGGCAAGGGCAGCCACCGGATTTTCCGCTCGGCTTCGGAGCGCCTTATTTGCCCATCTTCAGGGGCTGTCCTACCGGGAAATAGATACCCTGGGCTCTGCGACCATGATCACTCGCATGACCAGCGATGTAAACCAGCTGCAAAACGGGGTAAACCTGGCCCTGCGCCTGCTGCTTCGGTCCCCCTTTGTGGTGTTTGGCGCCATGGTTATGGCCTTTACCATTGACGTCCCTGGGGCAACGGTGTTTGCCGTGGCGATTCCGGTATTGCTGGCGGTGGTTTTTGCCATCATTCTGGTGACGATTCCCATGTACCGGAAGGTGCAGAACCGGCTGGACGGCGTGACGGCGGCCACCCGGGAGAATCTCACCGGTGTGCGGGTTCTGCGGGCATTTCGGAAGGAGCAGGAGGAAATTGCAGGTTTTCCCGGCGAAACCGGCTGCTGAACCAGCTCCAGCTCCGGGTAGGTCGGATTTCCAACCTGCTGAATCCGGTGACCTATGTGATCCTGAACCTGGCAGTGGTGGCCCTCCTGCACTGGCGCGCTCCGGGTGAACTCCGGGCGCTCACCCAGGGCAAGTGGTGGCTCTGTATAACTACATGTCTCAAATTCTGGTGGAGCTCATTAAATTTGCCAATCTCATCATTACCATGACCAAGGCGGTGGCCTGCGGGAACCGGATTCAAAGCGTCTTTGCCATGCAATCCAGCCAGACTTCCGGCAGCCGTCACCCGGAGGAGACGCTGCGGGGACAGGTGGAGTTCCGCAATGCCGGAATCACCTACGGCGTGGCAGGTGCGGAGGCCCTTTCCAGCGTGAGCTTTCTGGCCCGTCCCGGTCAGACAGTGGGGATCATCGGCGGAACCGGCCCGGCAAATCCACTCTGGTGAATCTGATCCCCCCGGTTTTATGACGCCACCCAGGGCCAGGTTCTGGTGGATGGGGTGGATGTGCGGGAGTTGAACCTGGAGGAGCTTCGCAGGCGGATTGCCGTGGTTCCCCAGAAGGCGGTGCTGTTCCGGGGGACCATCCGTTCCAATCTCCTCTGGGGCCGGGAGGACGCCACGGAGGAGGAGCTTCAGGCGGCCCCTCACCGTGGCCCAGGCCATGGAGATTGTCCAGGGAAGGACCAGGGGCTGGATGCGGAGGTCCAGCAGGGGGAGGAAATCTCTCCGGCGGCCAGCGCCAGCGCCTGACCATTGCCCGAGCCCTGATCCGGCAACCGGAGATTCTGATTCTGGACGACAGCGCCTCAGCCCTGGACTATGCCACGGATGCCAGGCTCCGGGCCGCCATAGGCGCTCTGCCCAATCCCCCTACCACCTTTGTGGTTTCGCAGCGGGCGGCGTCCATTCGCCATGCCGACTGGATTCTGGTACTGGATGATGGCCGGGTGGTGGGCCAGGGGACTCACGAAACGCTCCTGGAGCAGTGCCCTGTGTATCAGGAAATTTACCATTCTCAGTTCCGGAAGGAGGCGCACAGCCATGTCTCGTGACAAAAAGCAGGGGCGATCCTCAGAAAGGTGCTGCGCCGGATTGCGCCCCACTGGATGCTCCTGGCCGGGACCCTTCTTCTGGCCCTGGCCTGTGTGGCCTGCCAGCTCTATGTGCCCATTTTGGTGGGCCGGGGCGTGGGACTGCATTCTGGGCCCAGGGCAGGTGGATTTTTGAGACTCTGGGCGCCATTCTCCTGTGGATTGGACTGACCGCCGCTGCCGGCGCCCTGGCCCAGTGGTGCATGGGAGAGCTGAACAACCGCATTACCTTTCAGGTGGTTCGGGACCTGCGGGAGGAGGCCTTCCGGCACATCCAGGAGCTGCCCCTCAGCTACCTGGACCGGCATCCCAACGGGGAGACGGTGAGCCGGATCGTTGCAGACGTGGATCAGTTTGCCGACGGGCTGCTTATGGGCTTTACCCAGCTGTTTACCGGACTCATGACCATTGGCGGGACGCTGCTGTTTATGCTGCTCATTCACTGGAAAATTGCGCTGGTGGTCATTTTCATTACGCCGGTGTCCCTGTTTGTGGCCCAATTTGTGGCGAAGCTTACTCCATGTTCCGCCTCCAGTCCCAGATCCGGGGGCCGTCAGGACGGCCCTCATCGACGAGACCATCGGGGAGCTGAAGGTTGTGCAGGCCTTTGGCCACCAAAGTCAAAGTCAGGCGGAGTTTGACCAGGTCAATGAGGAGCTGCGTAAGTGCTCCCTCCGGGCCATTTCTTCTCCTCCATCACCAATCCCTGCACCCGGTTTGTGAATGCCTTGGTCTATGCCGGCGTTGGCCTTACAGGCGCCCTGGCCGCTGTGTCAGGGGGGATTACGGTGGGGGGACTCACCACCTTTCTGAGCTACGCCAATCAGTACACCAAGCCATTTAATGAGATCAGCGGCGTCATCACGGAGCTGCAAAATGCCCTGGCCTGTGCGGGACGTATCTTTTGAGCTGCTGGAGGAGCCGGCCCAAGCCCCGGACTCCGCGCCGGGGCAGCTGGCGGCGGTGAAAGAGCAGGTGGAGCTGGACCATGTCTTCTTTCCTATACACCGGACCGCCCCCTCATCCAGGACTTCAGCCTCCGGGTGCGGCCGGGGCAGCGGGTTGTGTGGGCCCCACAGGATGCGGCAAGACCACCATGATCAACCTTCTGATGCGGTTTTATGAGGTGGACCGGGGAGCATCTCGGTAGATGGCGTCCAAAACCGGAGCTTGGCCCGGCAGGAGCTGCGGCAATGCTTCGGGATGGTCCTCCAGGACACATGGCTGAGGGCAGGAACCATCCGGGAGAACATTGCCATGGGGCCGCCCGAGGCAACCTTTTGAGGAGATTCAGGCAGCTGCCAGGGCTGCCCATCCCCACGGCTTCATCCGCCGCCTGCCCAACGGGTATGACACCGTCATTGGCGAAGCCGGAGGATCCCTGTCCCAGGGGCAGAAGCAGCTGCTGTGCATTGCCCGGGTGATGCTGTGCCCTGCCGCCAATGCTCATTCTGGACGAGGCCACCTCTTCCATCGACACCCGGACAGAGCAGAAAATCCAGCAGGCCTTTGCAGCCCTCATGGAGGGACGTACCAGCTTCATTGTAGCCCATCGCCTGTCCACCATTCAGGAGGCGGATTTGATCCTGGTGATGGGACAGGCGCCATTGTGAGCAGGGAACCCACGCCTCCCCTTTTTGGCCCAGGGGTGGGTTCTATGCGGAGCTGTATGAAAGTCAGTTCGCCCATTAGAACCGGACTGGAAGAAGCTTCCGGATAAAAGCAGGGGGCTCCAGGGAATCCATTTGCGGGGCTGCAGAAGGCAGCAGAGAGGGTGTTTACAAAATTGTCGAAAGATTACAAAAGGTGTCATCTTCTTTAGAATTTTTAGAATTACATACCTTGAAACTTGGCGGCAGTTCGCATATAATCATTTATGTTGACCGGGGCAAGCAGGAAGTCACCTGCGAATTCGGTTTGCAGGTGACTTTTTTTTACGTTCCGATGGCGTGCCCTCAGCGGACTGGCGGGGAAAATTTGCGTGCGATTTCAGAAGAGAGATTGTGAAAAGTTATGGGTTTCAATAGTTTAGAGTTTATTTTCCTGTTTTTGCCCGGTTTTTGGGGTGCTATTACCTGTTTCCACCATCGCGCCGGAACATGGTGCTGGCTTTGGGCAGTATGGTGTTCTATGTGATTGAACATGGCGCCACCCATGGTGGATCGTACTCCTGGCAGCTGAAGTTATGTTAACTTGGGCAACAGGACTGATTCTCCCCCGCTTTCAGGCGAAAAAAGCGTCTGCTGTCTGCCGGTCTGGTCCTGCTTTTTTGGCATTTTGCTGCTGTTCAAATATTTGGGCCTGCTGGGTGTGGGGGTAGCGCTGCCCCTGGGCATCAGCTTCTCACACCTTTCAGATGGCAGCATATCTGATCGATGTGACGCGGGGGCAGGTGGAGCCTGTGAGACGGCCATGGGACTATTTGGCGGGAATCCTCATGTTCCCAAAGCTCCTGTCCGGACCTCTCTGATGCCTCCTGGGAGCTTCGAAGCCAGCTGGTGCGGCGGAGGTACAGCCTGGAGGGGTTTGACCGGGGACTGCGGGAGTTCATTGTGGGCCTTTCCATGAAGGTGCTTTTGGCTGACCGGGTGGGTGGACTGTGGTCACAGGTTCAGACCATCGGGTTTGAGAGCATCTCCACCCCATGGCCTGGATGGGCCTGGCTGGCTACTGCTTCCAGCTGTATTTTGATTTCTGGGGCTATTCCTGTATGGCAGTGGGCCTGGGGCATATGTTGGGCTTCTCCCTGCCCCGGAACTTTGATCATCCCTATGCAGCCAGAACCATGACGGACTTTTGGCGGCGGTGGCATATCACCCTAGGCGCCTGGTTTCGGGATTATGTGTACATTCCCATGGGGGCAGCCGGCAGGGAATGCCGCGGACCATTCTGAATCTCTTGGTGGTGTGGCTACCACTGGAATCTGGCACGGCAGCACCTGAATTTTCTCCTGTGGGGCCTCCTGATTTTCCTGCTGATTGCTTTGGAAAAGCTGGGCCTGGGCCCCTTTCTGAGCGCCACAGGAAGGTTGCCCGTGTGTACATGCTTCTGGCGATTCCCCTGACCTGGCTCCTGTTTGCGGTGCCGGATGTGGGGCAGATTGGAATCTACCTGACCCGCCTGTTCCCCTTCTTTGGTGGTGGCATTGCGGTAAACCGGGGGGACTTCCTTCGCTATGGGGAAGCAGTTTGGTCTCTTTCTGGTTCTGGGCTTTCTCCTCTCCAGTCCCTGGCCGGAGCGGGATTTGGGTCCGGATCCGGTCTTCTGCAGTGGGAACGGCGGTGTGCCTGTTGCTGTTCTGGGTGGCAGTTTATTACATATCCGTTTCCGTGAATGATCCATTTATGTATTTTTAGCTTCTAGGAGGACCGGATATGCAGCGTACCAAAAACGAAACAAAGCAGCGTTGGTTTTGCCGGTGCTCTTGGTGGGAAGTGGGATCCTTGTGGCCTGCATTGGGCTTTCCCTGAAAGCCAAGCTGAAGGAGGATGGGCGCTACGGAGAGCAAATGGCAGTGGCGGTTCCTTCCTGATGATGCAGGAAAGGGACAGCCTGAAGCCTTTTTACAGTCTCCCATCACGGAGCCTTCCAGCCCAAGTCAACCCCCGGAATCTACGCCTCCAGCCGTACAGACGGAGCCTACAGAGCCGTCGGAGGAGGCAACGGAGGCGACCGCCCGCCGCCGGTATATGGGGGGAGGACGAGTCCTGGTTTGACGATGCGCTTTTCATTGGAGATTCCCGCATGGTGGGTCTGTCCATGTATGCCCGCCTGGGCCAAGCGGACTACTTTTGCCGGGGTGGGGCTCAGTGTGTTTCAGCTCTTTTCCCAAACTGCTTCCGATACAGACTTTGGGGAAACTGATTTGACCAGCCTGCTGACCAGCCGGAGTTACGGGAAAATTTTTATTATGCTGGGCCTGAACGAGGCAGGGTACCCACTGGACTCCCTGAAGGAACGTTACCGGCAGGATGTGGAGCAGATTCAAGAGCTCCAGCCGGATGCGGTGATTCATCTGCTCCAAATTTATGGGGTCTCCAAAGAGAAGTCCGACGCAGTCCATTACTTTGAAGCCGGATCACCTGGATCAGATCAACCAGGATATCCGGGAGCTGTGTGATGGAGAGCAGGTCCGATGCCTGACCCCGCCCTTATATGAGGACAAGAATGGGTATCTGCTTCCCGATTACAGCGGCGATGGCGTACATCCCTATGGCAAATACGATGCGCTGCTGGCCCAGTGGCTGTGCCAGCAGGTGGCCTGAAATTGAAATAAAGGATGCTCCCCGTGGTGCGGCCTTCGGCTGGGCTGCGCTACGGGGAGCATTTTGCTCATAGGAAATCAGTTGTAATGCTCCAGCATCCAGCAAATGGCGTTGACGTAATCTTCGCCGTAGCCCTTATTTTCAAAGTCTCGGGTACTGGATACATCGGGGAATTCAAAGAGGCAAGCATCGTAGTCCTCTACGTAAGCTGCCCAGGAGGCGAAGTAACCGGAGCCACCGGCCAGAGAGGTGTAGCGGTTTTGGGGAAGTACCGGTTGAAAGCCCGGTAAACGGGACCGCTCTCGCCGCCGGAGACAATGGTCTGGCGATACCAGCCGTGGGTATCGATGAGCACATTGCTTCCGGAGCCTTTGACAGACTGGACGAATTTCGCCAAGGCCTGGGCCTCTCTGGCCTGGAGAGGAGCCGAGCCGTTGTAATTCCGGTCGTCGCTCCAGCTCTGATACCGGTAGGGGAAGCTGCGGTTGAGGTCGATGCCCGGGCCATAGACGTTGTTTCCGTTGGCATCCAGGCGGTAGGTGGTGCACCGGCCGGGGCCGTTGCAGGTCCAGCCGTCATAGAGGCCGTCCGGATTCAGGCAGGGCAGGACGTATACGGACCAGTCGCCCTCTTTGATCAGAGCGTCGTAGTTTTGCTCCAGGGCCTCCATCAGATCATGGGCGGTGTCCACCAGCAGCTGGCCGTCCCGGTTGAAATTATCCTCCCAGCCGTGAATGGCAAAGGCCGCCACCAGGACATTGCTGCCATCGCCGTAGCGATAAGCCTTCAGCTCCCGTCCGGCCCCGCTTTTGCCATAGACGATGGTCTCAATGACCTCCTGGGGGAGGGGAGTGAGGGTGAAAATTTTCCGGTATTCCGGCCGGACCAGGCGAACCAGAATGGCGGCCAGCTCGGAACGACGAATGTTGCTGTTGGGGCGGAAGGTGCCATAGATGTCATCGCCGGTCAGAACGCCTGCCCGGTAGAGGGCGGAGACAGAGGACCAGTAGGGGTCCTCCGGGCCGTAATCCGGGAGGGAGTCAATTTGATTCACATTGGGAAGCTCCCCTGACGGCAGGCTCCGGTAGAGAATTTCCGCCACTTCCGCCCGGGAAACGGTCCCGGTCGGGCTGCTGCCTGCCATGGAGTCCGGCAGAATGCCGTATTCCTTGGCCCGGTCCATGTAGTAGGTGTACCAGGGACGGGCATACTCACTGGAGGTATCGGGGGATGCCCCAATATTTTTCATAAATCCGCACAGCTACCGCTACGGTTTGGCTCAGCTGAACGGTACCGTTGGGGGTAAAGCGATCGTTGCCCATGCCGTTCATCAGCTCCATGGCATAGGCCGCATGAATATAGGGATAGTACCAGATATTGGAAGCCACATCCACAAAGGGCAGCTCCGGCAGTTCCTCCGGCAGCTGGAACGCGTCCATGCCGGTATCCGGCACAATGGGGTCGGGAGAGTCGGGCTGAATCCGGTATTCCGGCCGGACCATCCGGGTGAGGATAGCGGACAGCTCAGAGCGGCGGATGTTGCTGTCTGGCCGGAAGGTACCGGCCTCGTCGTCGCCCATGAGGACGCCGGCCCGGTACAGGGTGATGACTCCGTTCCAGTAAAGGTCCTGGGAGGTATAGTCCGGCAAGGCATCCACCTGATGGATGGGCTCCAGCTCCACCTCCGGCAGGCTGCGGCTGAGAATCTCCGCCAGCTCCGCCCGGGTGGCGGCCCGAAAAACAGAGACACCCTCCAGAGTTTGCGGCAGAATGCCGTATTCCCTGGCCCGGTTGATGTAGTATGTATACCAGGGCGAGCCCAGCTCTGCAGAGGTGTCTGGGATTCCCCAGTACTTTTCATAGACTCGAACAGCTACAGTCAACCCCTGGGTGAGGGCACGGTGCCATTGGGAGAATGCATCGTTTCCTGTCCCGGCCATCAGTCCCAGAGTGTGCTGCACCCGGACATAGGGATAGTACCAGGCATGGACCGATACGTCGGTAAAGGGGGGTGTGGGCAGCTCCTCCGGCAGGCCAAAGGCGTCCATACCCGGCCATTCCTCAGCCAGGACCTGAAGCGGCGCCAGAGCCAGGACCAGCAGCAGGCACAGCAGCCGGATGGGCCATGTGTGTTTTCTCGTCATATCAAATCCTCTCCTTCTCTCAGGGTTCTACGCAAAGAGCCACGTCCCTTGATGACTTCAAAATAAAATGGGGATGCATCCAACTTGCATCAAAAAAGAAAATTTCCGGCACCTCTCGCCAAGCGCTGCATAGCTATGGAGAAAGGAGGAATGACCATGGACCCATTTGACAAATCCCAAACAGATCCCATCTGGCAGCGGGTATGGAACCGGCAGCCGTCGTCTTCACCGTCCCGCCAGCCCCACCCCAGTCCCCGGCGCCACCTGTTACGCCGCAGCCTGTACTGTCTCCGCCAGAGATGTCCTGGACGCCCCAGGAGCTTCTGCGTCAGGCCTGGGAGGGAGGAAGGTTTTTGGACGCCAGTGTCAGGCGCTGAGCGCTCTATGGGAACCGGCGGACGGGGAAGCGCTCTCCGGCTGAACCGCCAGGCTATGGAACGGGCAGCTTGTCTGCGCGGTATGGCCCGGTCGGAGCAGGGGGGGCCAGGCCCCAGCCCCGGCAGGCCGCCGGGGCCGGTGGAGCGGGCGCTTCTGCGGCTTCGATTCAGGCCAGGCAGTTTGAAAACCTGTACTCAGACAGCCAAAATCACCCCACCTTTGGACCTGTCTTCGCTCAGTTCCGCCAGGAGATGGTGCAGGCCGTCCGGGTTTTGCTGTTCCTTTTTGGGCAGTCAGGGCCGGTGAGGCTTCAGGGCAGCTCCTTCCGGTCGCCCTGGAGCAGCTTCACAAAGGCATCCCGGTCGGGGCGCGAAAATAGGCCGAGCCGGCCACCAGCAGGTCTGCGCCATGATCCAGACAGGTCTGGAAGGTGGCGGGACCCACCCGCCGTCCACTTCCAGGATGCAGGAAGGCCCGCGCTCCCGGATCCAATGGTGAATGGTCTGGAGCTTGGGCATCATATCGGCCATGAAGGCTTGACCGCTGAAGCCTGGCTCCACCGTCATCACCAGGATCATGTCGCACAGCTCCAGGTGGGGGAGGCGGCCTCGGCCGGGGTGCCGGGCTTTAAGGCCAGGGCTGGCCGGACCCCCAGTGCCCGGTGCGCTCCAGAGCTGCCCGAATGCCCTCCGTGTGTCAGATTCCAAATGGACCGCCAGGATGGACGCACCGGCTTGGCAGAAGCCATCTACATACCGGATGGGCCGGTCAATCATGAGATGGACGTCCAGAGGCAGCTGGGAAACCCGGGCAATGGCCTGGACCACAGGCATGCCAATGGTCAGATTCGGGACAAAGACCGTCCATGACGTCTACATCAATGTAATCTGCGCCGGACCGGGCGATGGCCCGAAGATCTCGCTCCAGGTTGACAAAATCCGCCGAGAGGATGGAGGGGGACACCATAACCATGACAAAGCCTCCTGAAAAAAATACAAAAATTTCCATGCACCGGCAGAAAAGTCCGGCAAGCATACTAGTGAATGTGCGGATGCCGCTTCCACAGAACGCAGACCATCCGCTTCAAATACGGGAGGCTGCACGCAGCCTCCCGAATGGGACTCATGTAGCTAGAGTATCATATTTCCCGGGAAAAAGGCAATGTGTCCCGAAATTTTTGGAAGAATTCTCCAAAGCATGACCGAAAAAGGCGGCGGTCAGGCGGGATTTTCCGAATGAACCGCCCCTTCCTGGACATACTACTCCCGAACCAAAGGAAAGGAGGCCAGCCTTATGAACTGCCATGCCAACAAATCCATCGAGTGCACCGTTGTCTCCTGCGCCAACCACTGCGATGAGGCCAACTACTGCTCCCTGGACAAGATCCTGGTGGGTACCCACGAGTGCAATCCCACGGTAGACCAGTGCACCGACTGCATGTCCTTCCGCAAGAAATAAGGGAAGGCCTTGCAAACAAGGCGGTCAGGACAGAGTCTGCCGGGTTTCCTGCAAATGCATGGCAGGAAACCCGGGCCCTGCCCTGACCGTTTCTTTCTGCCCACATTCCAGACTGACTCAACAGGCGCCTTTCCTTTTACCGGAGACTGTGCAATTGTCCGGAAACTTGAAAAACCAGAAAATTTTTGCTGATGGGGTACGCTGGGCGACCGTTCGCAATACCGATATGGAGAACTCCCCACAAGAAACGGTGCGTTTTGTGCACGGCCTCTTGCGGGGAGTTCGTAGGTATCTCAATCACATTTTTTCTGGCGCTTGAAAACCCAGGAGATAGATGCATTGCTCCAGGATATCTTTTGGCCAGGCCAATGGGGGCGATATAGCCGGCCTGGAGGTTCGGATCCGCCTCTGTTAAAATCCGGGTTTCATGGTAGAATGCATTCACAGCGCCGGCCAGCTCGTAAATATAGCTGCAGATCAGGTTCGGCGCGGAGTCCCGGTATGCTCCCTCCAGAGCAGGAGCCAGCTTGGTGACGGCCAGCATCAGATCCTTTTGCGCCGCACTGGCAGGGCTTGGATCTCCAGGTGCTGCCAGGAGCCGTACCGGGCCAGGATGCTCTTGATCCGGACCACGGTGTAGAGAATATAGGGACCAGTGTTCCCCTCAAAGGCTGCAAAGCGGTCCATATCAAAATATAGTCCTTGGTAGGTTGGTTAGACAGATCGCCGTACTTGAGGGCAGCCATAGCAATCCGGCGGGTGGTCTCCTCCACCTGATCCCGCTTCTACGATCTGATTTTCCACAACCTTTTTTCCGGACAAATTCGGTGATGTCCCCAATGAGCTGCTCAGACGCATGACGCCGCCAGACCGGGTTTTGAAGGGTTTGCCATCCTTGCCGTTCATGGTACCGAAACCCAGGAACTCCAGCTCCGTCTCCGGCCGGACAATGCCTGCCTTCCAGGCGGCCCGGAAGACCTGCTCAAAATGCAGGCTCTGGCGCTTATCCGCCAGGTAGAGGACCTTATCCGGATGGAAATCCCGCTCCCGCTGAACCAGGGTGGCCAGATCTGTGGTATCATACAGGGTGGCGCCATCGGATTTCACCAGGATGCGGGGAGGCATTTCCTTCTTGTCTCCATCTTCGGCGACCGGGAAAATGAGTGCGCCATCGCTTTCCACCGCCAGGCCCTTGGCCTGCATCTGCTCCAGCATGGGGGAATATCCGGCTGCGCATCGCTCTCACCCAGCCAGGACTCAAAATGGACGTCCAAATTGTCATAGTTCTTTCGAATGTCTGCCAGAGAAAACCGCCATGATGTGCTTCCACAGGGCGCGGTAGCCAGGCCGTCCCTCCTGGAGGGCAAAGGTGGCCTCGTGGGCCCGCTGGGCAAAGGCAGGGTCCTCCTTACTCCGGGCGGAAGCTGCAGGATAGATGGTCTCCAGCTCCGTCATGGTAAAGGGCGCTTCCTCGGGATAGGGACCGGTGAAGCTGCCGTCAAAATAGCACAGCTCCGGCTGCCTGTCCTGAAGTCCTGCGATGATGAGGCCCATTTGCAGCCCCAGTCGCCCAGATGCACGTCCCCGATGGTGTGATTGCCGAAAAACTTGTAAATCCGCTTGATGCTCTCGCCGATGATGGCGGAACGCAGGTGGCCAATGTGCAGCGGCTTGCCACATTAGGGCCGCCGTAATCCACCACAATGGTCTTTGGCACAGGCTCCTGTTCCACCCCGAAGTACGGGTCATGCCGCATGGCAGACAGATAGGCCTGCAGGAAAGAGCCGGACACCCGCAGATTGATAAAACCGGGCATCGCAGTAGCCACAGACTCAAAGTCCTCGTGATGCAGCTGCTCTGCCACAGCCTGGGCAATCTGAATGGGCGCCTTGTGATATGCTTTGGCGGCGGCAAGAGCGCCGTTACACTGGTATTCGCACAGGTCGGGCGGTTTGAGACCGTGACCCGGCCATAGGACCGGTCAAATCCGGCAGCTTCAAAGGCGTCTGCCATTTTGGCGGAAATCAGATTCAGAATTTTCTCCATGGTGTATTCCTCACTTGCTGTTTTCGTACCTTTCATTATACCAAATGCGGGGGGAAAGTACAGAGAAAAATTTCAGAAAAACAACCGGGCGGTGAGGAAGCCATGCAGAAGCCGGTGAGATCTGCCAAAAGCGCTGCAGGGACGGCATATCGGGTCCGGCGCACACCGGCGGCGCCAAAGTAGACGCTGATGGTGTAAAAGGTTGTCTCCGTACTGCCCAGCATGATGGCCGCAGTTCGCCCGATGGGACTGTCCGGGCCATACTGGGCCATTAAGTCTGCCCCTACCGCCAGAGCGGCGCTGCCGCTGATGGGCCGCACCAGAACCAGTGCCGCAGTCTCCGGCGGAATTCCCAGAAACGAGAAGACCGGGGAGAGAAAGCTGGCCGCTGCCTCCATAGCCCCGGACGCCCGGAGCATGTGAACCGCCGTCCAGAAGCGCGATCAGCGCCGGCACAATGGAGACCAGGAGCTTCAACCCTCCGGCTGCACCGGTCAGCAGCTCTTCATAGACATTTTCCCGGCGCCCCAGAGCAAACAGCGCCACACCGCCAGAAGCAGGGGGAATGATGTAATCAGTCATCGTGGATCACCCTCTGAAAGAGAAAGCCGCCAGAAGCCCCACAGACCGAACACAGGAGACGTAACCCAAACTGCAGGCAAAATGTCAAGCAGGGCGGCACAGCCCAGTCCAGCCCGCACTGCCGCCACATTGGCAGGGATCGGTTGAATGGATGCCGTATTCATCACAAATGAGCCGGGCACATTTCATGACTGGCCTCGCCGGGCTTTGCATACCGGCCCATACGCTGGGTAGCGGCTACCCCATGGGGTGGCCCGCATTTTCCCAATCCCCAGTAGGTTGGCACAGACATTGGCAGAGACCAGCTCCCCCTACCTTGGGGTCCTTTCGGGAGCTGGGAAATAAGCGGCAAATCACCGGTCCCAGGAAACAGGCCAAAATCCGGTTCAGCCCCGCACTCCATGACTCGTCCCACGCCGGACCAAAGGCATACCGCCCCCCGCCATGGACAGGGGGGTAACACCTGCCTGAGCCTCCAAAACAGCTTGGGACAGGACGCCGCCAGCGCCACTCAAAAAGGAAAACAACACTGCTGTCAGGACCATTCCAGTCCAGATATAGGCCATCACCATGACAAGCCCTCCTTTCAGAGGACTGTATGAAATACAGAAGCCATTTATACGATATTTTTTTTCGTGTTTTACCAAATGAAATATTTGACAGATGTTGTCGAATCATTTATAATAGGAACAGAGACAGGGCACGGCTTCTATTAATAGAAGATTACCGAATCACATTAGAATGGAAAAGGGGAGACTTTACATGAAATCGGTGGGTATTATTCGCAAAGTAGATGACCTGGGGCGCATCGTCCTGCCAGCGGAGCTGGGGTGCCGGACGCTGGACATTGCAGAGCAGGACGCAATGGAAATTTACGTAGACGGCGCCCGTGGTGCTGCGGAAATATGAAGACTTGCATTTTTGCGGCTCGTCTCAGGACATTTTGTCCTACCGGGAAAAAATGTCTGTCTTCGCTGTCTTCACTCCCTGCAGTCGTTGGGCTAATTCCAACACAACGGAAGTTCTATCAGGCATTCAACATATAGCCATTTTGTTTTTTCCAACAACCCAATTTTGAACCGCTTCCCCAGGCTTCCTGCGGCCTTTTTTCGTTTGGATATTTTCTGCGTAACTTTGCAATTGTTTCTGCAGCAAAATCAAAAGCCCACGCAGATTGCCATGGGCATTCTGGTAAGCTCCTGATTGGGCCCTGTACCAGGTCGGTTGGAGGGACCAGTCATATCCACTCCTCAGAAGTCCTTTCCCGGGAGCACCATCTCCGGATAAAACGGAATAATGGCCGTTTCCCCTGATCCCCGGAGCATAGTGAGGAGCATGGTCAATTGGCGTTCGGTCTGCTGGTGCATCAAGGGACCTTCCTGGGACATCAAAAAAATACTCCAAGGGGAGCCATCCGTGTACTGCTTTCCCAGTAGACTTTGCTGGCGGCAATGCGATCCATCACCATCTCCGCCAGATACCGTCTGGGCATTGGAACCGGCTCGTATCGACGGGTGGCAGGATTCAGATCTGTCCAGTACTCGTAGTGATGCCGGTTCCGGCCCTTGTGATGCAGCCAGGCGGCAGAATAACCCTTTTCTCCCGCTCTGCGGCATTGGGACTGCGGATTCCTGGTAATATTTGGCTCCGGTCCAAAACTCCGTCGGGGAGTACTTGGAAAGGTCATGGGTCAGCCCCTGACGGATGAGTCCGATCCGGAAACAGTTTACCATCACCAAAAGCCGGTGGCGGGTAATGGTTTTAAAATGCTGCCATGGTTTCATTACAAATTCCTTCTTCGTGAGCTAAGCCAGCTGCACAGTCTGCTGGGAGAGGCGGATCAAGTCGGCCATTTGAGAGGTCACCGGATGACCAGCCAAATAGCAAATGTAAAATACCGGTTCATCGGCATACCCTGGATGGTGCAGGAGCAAATCAGCTGCTCGGAAGTATACCGCTGGACACATAGCCGGAGAGCACACCCAAGCCCAGTCCACGCATCACCATTTCAATGATTGCTGTGCTGCTGGTGGACTCTCCCACAACGTGAATGGGAATTTTCACGCAGTGCGCATATAGTTCTCAAATATGTTGCGGGTTCCGCTTCCTTGCTCCCGCAGGATGAAGTCCCTGATTGCGCAGCTCCTCTGCCCGCACTTGCTTTTGGCCATACAGGGGGTGTCCTTTGGCGCAAATTAACTCCAGAGCGTCCTGTGCAAAGGGAGCTTGACTATCTTGTCGCTACGTATGACACCTTCTATAAAAGGCAATGTCTATTTCCCCTGCAGCAGACGGCTTTCCAGAGCCTGGGTGTTCTCTACATACAGATGCTGGCAAATATCCGGCTGGCTTTTTTCAGGGCGGAAGCAATCCCAGACAAAGTGTATTACCGATGGTAATGGTGGCGCCGATGCGAAGCTCCCGGCAGACGGTATGTTTTTCATTCCATGATCCAGCAGGGTATAGCTGTCTGCCACCTGTTGAGCGTATTCCCAGAGAAGGGCGCCCTTCGCTGTCAGCTTCAAATATCGTGGGGAACGCTCAAAAAGCACCGCTCCAAACTCCCGTTCAGCTCTAAAATCGTTTGACTGACCGTCGGCTGGGAAACGTACAGTTTTCTGGCTGCCTCGCTCATTTGGAGCGTTTCGGCAACGGCAAGGAAGATATGTAGCTGCTTCAACGTGGCCACTGGTCGTCACTAATTCGCTCGCATGCTATTGGAAAAACCAATAATAAATTCAAATTTTCCCTATTTTACAACCACAGCAGGGAATGGTAAAATGGCGTTATATATCCACTACAGTGAAGTGGCTATGGCAGCGCTTTCCCGGCAGGTCTGAAACTGGGTGCCCCGTGTCGTAGCCATTATATCACATAGCACAGCAATGTCAAATTCACACGGGAGGAGCGTATTATGAAAATTGTTATATTGGGCGGTGTTGCAGCCGGAACAAAGATTGCCGCCAAAGCTGATGCGGGAGGATCGGAACAACGAAGTCCTGATTTTAAACAAAGGGGCTGACATCTCCCTATGCCGGCGGCGGCCTTTCCTTACTATGTGGGGCATGTGATTGAGGAAAAGGGAGTCCCTGATTGTCAACACACCCCAGAAATATGAGGCCTTGACCGGGCTCGGGTTTTTAACCCGGATGGAAGCCGTGGAAGTGGACCGTGATGCCAAGCAAGTGACCGCCGTTCACCTGGACACCCGGGAAAAGACGGTATATTCCTATGACAAGCTGGTCATTGCGACAGGAGCCAGTCCAGTCCATCCGCCGATTGAGGGCGTGGATTTGGAAAATGTGTTCTTCATGCGCACCCCAGAGGACGCCATTGCCCTGCGGAATCTGATCTCCGATGGCGGAATCAAACGGGCTGTGGTTGTGGGCGCCGGTTATATTGGCCTGGAGATTGCAGAAAACCTGGCAAAGATGGAGTGAAACCCTTTGTGCTGGACATGGCGCCTCATGTTCTGCCTGGCTTTTGACGGGGAGTTTGCCACTTACATAGAAGGAAAGCTGGCGGATGCCGGCATCCCGGTGGTCACCGGCGTTCGTGTGACCGGCCTGGAGGGGGAAGGCGGCAAAGTCAAAAAAAGTTCTGACTGACCGGAAAGCCTATAAGGCAGACCTGGTGGTCCTCAGCGCCGGTATCCGGCCCAATACCGCCTTCCTGGATGGCACGGGCCTGGAAATGGTAAAGGAACCCTGCTGACCAATGAGGCGGGTCAGACCAACGATCCCGACATTTACGCCGCTGGAGACTGCGCCATGGTCCACAGCGCCATCACGGGAAAACCAGCCTGGTCTCCTATGGGCTCCACAGCCAATATCAACGGCCGGATCATTGCCCAGAACATTATGGGTAAAGAACTGCGGTATCGCGGCTCCCTGGGCACAGCCGTCTGTCAGTTGCCCGGCCTGAACGTAGGCCGAACCGGCCTCACGGAAGCTCAGGCAAAGGCAGAGGGCTTTGACCCCATCAGCGTGGTGACCATTGTAGATGACAAGGCCCACTACATGCCCGGTGCGGCAACCTTCACCATGAAGCTGATCGCAGACCGTTCCACCCAGCGGCTTCTGGGCGTGCAGGTGGCCGGTCCCGGCGCTGTGGACAAGATCGTGGACATCACAGTTACGGCCATTCAGTGCGGAGCCACCCTGGACCAGCTGGACGGGGCGGACTTTGCCTATGCGCCACCCTTCTCCACCGCCATTCATCCCTTTGCCCACACCTTAAACGTTTTGAAGAACAAGCTCAGCGGGGCCTTTGAGACCTTTACCCCCAGCGGAGTTTGCCCAAGGCCTGGCAAAGGACTACCGCATTGTAGACGCTTCCCTGAAGCCTACCATCGAGGGGCGCCCTATGTGGATCTGACCTCGGTGACGGGGCCGCTGAAGGACTTTGGACCGGAGGAGAAGCTTCTCCTGATCTGCAACAAAGGCAAGCGGGCATATCTGCTGCAAAACCGGCTGAAAGGCCTTTGGCTACCAACATGTCAAGGTTCTGGAGGGTGGCAACCTTTTTTCACCGACATCTCCCTGGACTAATCCCAAACTCAAAACCAGAAATCAGGACAGAAAGAAAAGGAGAAAATATTTATGGCTTGTACCATCAGCGCTGCAGAAATCAAGCGGGTCAAAGCTCTGGGCTTCCTGAACAACAAAGGCACCGATCTGTTCAACGCCCGGGTGATTACAGTCAACGGCAAGATCACTGCGCAGCAAACCGCCGTCGTCTGGCTCAGGCCGCTGGGAAATTTGGCAGCGGCGAAGTAGAGTTCACCACCCGTCTCACCGTGGAAATCCGGGGCGTTCACTTTGACGACATTCCGCCTTCCAGGGAATTCATCGCTCCGCTGGCCTCATTACTGGCGGCACTGGCTCCCTGGTCCGTCCCGTGGTCTCCTGCAAGGACGACCTGCCAGTACGGCCTGTACGACACCTTCGCTCTGGTGAAAAAATCCACCAGCAGTTTTATTTGGGCTACCACTCGGTTAAGCTGCCTCACAAATTCAAAATCGCCTGCGGCGGCTGCCCCAACAACTGTGTTAAGCCCACTCTGAACGATTTGGGCATCATTGGGCAGCTGGTTCCCAATGTAATCCGGACTCCTGCAACGGCTGTAAAAGTGCCAAATCGTAAACACTTGCCCCATGCAGGCTGCCAAACTGGAAGACGGTGAGCTAACCATCAACCAGGAGCTGTGCAACAACTGTGGCCGGTGCATCGGTCGCTGCCCCTTTGACGTGATTGAGGACGGTGTTCCCGGCTATAAGATTTACATTGGCGGCCGTTGGGGCAAAAAAATCGCCCACCCAGCCCCTCAACCGGATTTTCACCGATGAAGAGGAGCTGCTGCGCACGGTGGAGAAGACGATTCTCTTCTTCCGCGAGCAGGGCAAAACCGGCGAGCGGCTCGCAGACACCATCCACCGCCTGGGCTTTGACTATGTGGAAAAAGGAGATCCTGTCGGATGAAATTCTGGGACGGAAGCAGGAGATTCTGGATGCTCAGCTGCACCTGACCGGCGGCGCAACTTGCTAACAGAAGGAGCTGCAGCATAAAGGGAGAAATTCACGGTCTCTGCCGCCAAATATGGCCCAATTGCTTATGAATATTTCGCAAATACAGACGCTTTCCTTTCGCTGGACCTCAGAAATGAGGTCCAGTTTTTTGCGAGATTGTGCTTCTCCAAGGGCGCCGGTTCTGAATCCGGCAACAGGCGCATAGGCTGAAATGGAAAGGGGAGCGATTACATGAGCAGAAAAAAGTGGGAAATGCCAAAGGGGAGTGGCCGTTCTGCCTCCGGTTTGGAAAACCTTTGGCCATTGGCATCGGCATCAGCATGGCCCTGACCCTGGGGTTGTCTGCATTCTTTGCAACGCTGATGGACAGGCAGATGCTGGGGCAAGAAATGACCGGTGCATTGGCGATCGGAATTTTGGCAGTCTCTGTTGCGGCCGGCGCATGGAGCGCAGCAAAGCTGGCCGGCAGCAAGCCTATGGTGATTTGCTTGCTTGTGGGTGGGGCGATCTGCTGATGCTGTTTGCTGCAACCGCCTTTTCTTCGGAGGCAAGTACCAGGGGATTCCCGTGACAGCCGCTTTGGTTTTGGGGACTTGCGCTGTGGCGGGCATTGCTGGCGCTGGCGTAGGGAAGAGGCACAAGCGATTCCCAAAGAAATACCGGATCGGTTAATTTGTACAAAAACCAGGAGAATGGTAATTTCAAATTACCTCAAATATAGATTTTGCACTCTTGCAAAATCTATATTTGGGAGACCGTCTGGCTTCGTGCCGCTATATCTGGTTGTTTTTGCATACGGATCGTATCCAAATTCGCAAGCGCTTCAAAAGTTGACATAACGCGATTTACATAAAAAATGTACATAATTTACAAAAACTGTATTTTTTGGTGAATAGCCCTTGAATTTTTCCGGAATTTGGAGTATAGTAAAAAAAGCAAAATGATGTAAATTCGCATTTGATGCGGCGTTCTGTGCGAGTTATGTCGGCTAGCTCCTCCGGAATCTGGGCGTGAATGAAAATGGAGGGCCGATGGATGCACAGATTTTTTGATCATAATGTTCGCGTAACCTCTATGCAAGACTGGATGGTAGCGCTGCTGATTAGTTTCGCCGTTGGGTCCTGTGTAGGATGTCTGATCTGCACGAAGATGCCGGCTCCAGGCCTGTACGAGATTTGCAGCGGCATCTTGCAAGGGCGTAGCGGTGTCAGCTCCCAAATTTTGTGCTGTCTGCTGCCACTTACCCTGGCTGGCGTATTGGCGTATTTCAGCCGGTGTACTGGGTACCTGCTGATTCCCAGTGTGTTGTGTGGTTTTTGTTTTTCTTTTTCTGTCTGCGCCTTTTGTGTCCGCGCTCCACAGCGGGATGGGTTTTTCCGCCCTGCTCCTTGCAGGCCGGGCCTTGTGCCTTGTTTTCCTGTTTTGGTTTTTGCTGCGGCGCACAAAATGGGGCAGGCTGGCCTGTCCCGGGATTTGGCACTTGCCTGCTGCTTCAGTGTATTGTGTATCCTTGCTTTGAACTGGCTGTTATCGCCTGTGGTGGCGGAGTTGAGCCAGTCATTTATATCAACATAAAAAGGAACGCTGTCTTATGTTGGATCTGATCTCTGCCTATGAGAATTACCTGGTCAATGTAAAGCAGGCGTCTGGCAACACCACCGTCTCATATTTGCGGGACATCCGGCAATTTGCCGGCTGGCTGCGCGACACTGAGGAGGCAGAGCTGGTGGACGCAACACAACAGAATATTGCAGACTACCTCCACCAGCTCTCTGCCCAAGGGCGCTCTTGCGCCACCATTTCCCGCTCCTTGGCCAGCCTGAAGAACTTTTTCGCGTATTTGGTGTCCTCCGGCTTTCTGCGGGAAACGCCGGTGCAGCATGTACATGTAGAACGTGGCGAGAAAAAGCTTCCCAGATTCTAACCGGGCGGGAGGTAGAGCTGCTCCTGTCTCAGCCCGCCTGCGTGGACATAAAGGGTATCGGGACCGTGCCATGCTGGAGGTGATGTATGCCACTGGCCTGCGGGTCCAGCGAGCTCATTGGCCTCAATGTGGAAGATGTGAGCCTGGATGGCTGTTTCGTCAAATGCGGCGGGAAGAAGACCCGCCTGGTTCCCATGTACCCCGGAGCGGTGAAGGCACTGTCCAATTACATGCAGGAGGTTCGTCCCGGCATGGTGGCGGCCCCCGAGAACCGGCCTTGTTTGTAAATGTGAGTGGGGGAGCGTATGAGCCGTCAGGGCTTCTGGAAAATTCTGAAGCACTATCAGGAAACGGCCCATATTGAAAAAGGACATCACACCCCATACCATTCTGCGGCACAGCTTTGCGGTGCACCTTCTGGAAAACGGGGCGGATCTCCACGCCATTCAGGAAATGATGGGCCACAGCGACATTTCCTCCACCCAGCTGTACACCCAGCTGGTGAGCCCAAATTTAAAAAAGCGTTTACAATAAGTTGCCACCCAAAAGGCATAGGCTGCCTATTTTCCAGAAGTCCGGAAGGGGAGAGATGGATGCGACTGCTGCTGGCAGAGGACGAACACGAGCTGTCTGATGCGCTTTTGCGCAATTTTTAAAGCACAACCACTATTCAGTTGACCCTGTATATGACGGGCAGGAGGCCTTGGATTACATTCGGCATGGTCAATATGATGGCGCCATTTTTGGATATTATGATGCCCAAAATGGACGGGGACGGTGCTGCGTCAGGTGCGGAGTCCGAAACGGCATTCCCCATCTTACTCCTTACCGCCAAATCCCAGTGGATGACCGCATTCGCGGCCTGGATATGGGGGCGGATGACTATCTGGTGAAGCCCTTGCCATGGGGGAACTTTTGGCCCGAATCCGGGCTATGACACGCCGACGGACGGAGGCAGCTACCAATTTGCTGCGTTTGGAGACCTGGCTCTGAGCCGGGAAACGTTCAACTTGTCTGGACCTGTCGGGGGAACAGCGGCTGGGCAATAAAGAATTTCAAATTCTGGAGCTGATGATGGAACATCCCAATCGAGTGATTCCCACACAGACCAGTTTTTCTCCCGCATCTGGGGCTATGACACCGAGGCGGAGCTGGGGTGGGTGGGTCTATATCTCCGGGCTCCGAAAAGGCTGCAGGCAGTGGGGGCGCCGTCGAGATCAAGGCAAACCGGGGCGTGGGCTACCTCCTGGCAAACAGGGGAGGCGGTGCAGTGATTCGGCGGCTTCAGCGCAAATTTATCTGCATCGTGATGCTCTCCTGGGCTTGGTTATCCTCCTGCTTCTCGGCTCCATCAACCTGCTGAAGTACCACAACACGGCAAAACGCGCCGATGAAATGCTGCGTTATCTCTCCGATAATAATGGCCGGTTTCCAGATTCCAAAAGGCCCCCGGCAAGCGGGAGATGACCATGCCGCCGGCGGGTATGAATGAGGATACCGGATTTAAAACCCGGTTTTTCGTTGTTTGGCTGGATGAACATGGCAATGCCGTCCGCGTCAACACCGGACGTATCGCTGCAGTTTCTTCTGAAGAGGCGGTATCCTACGGACAGTGCGTTGCCAGAGGGGGAACATCCCGGGATACCAGGGACATTACCGCTACCGTGTATTGACCCAGGATTCCGGAAGTATGGTCATCTTCCTGGACTGCAGCACAGAGCGGAGCAGCGACCGTTTTTTTCTGCTGCTCCTGCGCCATTGGCGCAGTTGCCTTGCTGCCGTCTCCTGTATTGCGGCTTTGTTTTCGCGGCGGGCCATCCGCCCCATAGAAGAGGCGCGATGGAAAAGCAGCAGCAATTTTAGAAGATGCGAGTCACGAGTTGAAGACTCCCTGGCCATCATATCTGCCAACAACGATGTGCTGGAGCTCACGGTGGGAACCAGTCAATGGTCAGACAGCATTCGCAACCAGGTATCCCGCATGGACGGGTTGCTGCAATCTATGCTGGCTCACGAAGCTGGATGCACAGCGTCCGGAGCTGCACATGGAGCTGCTGGATTTCAGCTCCCTGATTTCTCAGGCGGCAGAGTCATTTGATGTGTTGGCAAACGCCAATCAGGTTTCCCTTTCCTTCAGGTGGCGCCCGGCGCATTTGTCACAGGCGATGCAGACAGCCTGCGGCAGCTGGTTTCCATTTTGATGGAAAACGCAATCAAATATGCCGGACCGGGCGGCAAGGTAGTGGTGCACCTGGACAAGCAGGGAAGTCACTCTGCTTTTGGGTAGAAAAATACCTGCACGGAGCTTCCCACAGGAAACTTGAATCGCCTGTTCGACCGCTTCTACCGGGCAGATACCTCCCGCTCCCGGGAGACAGGCGGATATGGAATTGGGCTTTCCATCGCCAAATCCATTTGCCTGGCGCATCATGCCAAAATCTCTGCAGAGGCTGTGGAGCCGAAATCTATTCGCTTTTACCGTCTCCTTTTCATAATTGTTAGCCAAAACATTATGCCATGCTGTGGCAGCGGTTGCGCTGTCCGGCATGGCATTTACAATTTGTTTACTGGTTTCCTCAGCTTGCTTTAAGGTTCCGGCGGTAGAATGTCAATAAAACATAGGAAGAGGAGGAAAATATGGAACTGTGCAGCTGTTTTCAACGGTTTGAGCAAAAGTATTTACTAGACACGGATACTTACCAGAAACTTCGGCTGGAGCTCACCCCTTATATGGAGTCTGATCAGTACGGAATCAGCCACATATCCAGCATCTATTTCGATACGCCAGATCGCCGGCTGGTTCGTAGCTCCCCTGGAAAACCAGTTTACAAGGAAAAGCCCGTCTGCGTTGCTATGGTTTGCCTGGCCCCCAGGACCCGGTTTACGTGGAAGTAAAAAGAAATATAAGGGCATCGTGTATAAGCGCAGAGTGGAGATGCCCCTGAAGGAAGCAGAGGCGTACCTCTACCATGGATGCCGGCCAGCCAGGGACACCCAGGTCTTACGAGAGGTGGACTATATGCGCCAATTTTTACCGGGGTTGGTCCCGGCAGCGTACATTGGTTATGAACGTGTGGCGTTGTATGGCCTGGAAAATTCCGGCCTTCGTGTCACCTTTGATTGGAATTTAAGGTGGAGAGATCAAAACCTGCACTTGGACGGCAGCACAGAAGGCCGCTTGCTTCTCCCGGAAGATCAGTGGCTGATGGAAATTAAACTGCCAGATGTCATGCCCTGTGGATGGCCCGGCTTTTCAACTGCTTACAGGTATTTCCCACTCTTTTTCCAAATATGGGACTGCCTACCGGGAAAGCGCGTATATGAGCAGAATTCCGAAAGCTCCCAGGCAAATAGCCAACAGAAAGGAGAGATTATTTGTGCTTCATGAAATTTTTTCCAGTGTTTTTCAAACCGGTAGCTCTGCATTTGAATTGGGACCATTTTTGGCATGTACGGCAGTTTCTTTGCTCCTTGGTCTTCTGATCGCCTGGACCCATGCCCACGGAAGCGCCTGCAGCCGCAGTTTTCTTTTGACCTTGGTCATGCTGCCTGCTGTGGTGCAGACTGTCATTATGCTGGTCAATGGCAGCATTGGCACCGGCATCGCGGTAGCAGGGGCTTTAGTTTGATTCGTTTCCGCTCTGTACCCGGAGGCGCCCGGGAAATTGGAAGTATTTTCCTGGCCATGGCCATCGGCCTGGCGACAGGCATGGGTTATTTGGCCGTTGCAGCTTTATTTGCGGGTCTGATGTGCCTGGTCAACCTGCTGCTATCCGTCTCCGGCTTTGGAAAGAGCGCCAAGGGAGAGCGCATACTGCGCATGACCATTCCCGAGGTCCTGGATTATGAAGGAGCTTTTGACGATCTTTTTTGATACTTACACAGTACGTTGGGAACTGGAGAATGTGCGGACTGCCAATATGGGAAGCATGTATAAGCTGTGCTACCGAATCGTTTTAAAGGGCGGCATCAGCGAGAAAGCTCTCCTGGATGACTTGCGCTGCCGGAATGGGAACTTGAAATTTCCTGTGGTAAGGTTACTTCCCAGGACGACTTGCTGTAACAGGAGGAACCAGTCGATGTATCAATATATGGGAAAACTGGCAGCTCTGGCGGCTGTTATATGGGCCATCAGCTGCCTGACCGGCTGCGCTGCGCCCACAGGGGCAGAAAGCACAGAGCCGGAAGTCACCCCTACAGCAAACCAGAGCTTTTTCTGCCTCTGATTTGGAGGTGGGATATGATGAGACTACCGCGACGAATATTACCTGTCTGGATACCTCTGCCAAAATCAGCGGAAGTGGGGCAGAGATATCCGACGGCGTCATCACCATCACCCAGGGTGGTCTTTATGTGCTGTCCGGCTCCCTTTTGGGGCAGCTCCGAATCCGGGCGGAGGGCCAGGAGGTGCAGCTGGTACTGGACGGTCTATCCATCGCCAGCCAAGATGGTCCTGCGCTGTGGGTGGAGCAAGCTGAAAAGGTAGTGGTACTGTTGTCTGACGGCACAGTAAATTCACTGACAGACAGTCTGACCTATACCTTGAGGATGGGAAAGACGAGCCCAACGCCTGTCTCTACTCCAAAGGAGCTCACCATCAATGGAGAGGGGTACCTTGGATGTCACAGGCAACTACCATCATGGCATTTTTCTGCAAAGACATTCTCTCCATTACAGGCGGTGCCTTTCATATTACGGCTGCAAATGACGGAGTAAAAGGGAAGGCCGGTGTGAAGATCCTGGCAGCTGACATGACCATTCAGGCCGGGGAGACGGCATCCAGTCCAACGAAGATCAGGATCCCAGCCAAGGCTATGTATTCATCGGGGGATGGGACCTTCCAAATTACTGCCGCCTGGACGGAATTCAGGCTGAGAGCACATTGCAAATTTCCGGTGGAAGCTTTCATGTGACAGCAGGTGGCGGAAGCTCCAATACGGCGCAGGCAGCAAGCTCCGATACAGACAGCGCAAAGGGACTAAAGCAGGTACTGCCATCGAGATATCCGGCGGCACATTCCAGTTAGATACCTATGATGATGCCGTTCATTCCAATGGCACGTTATATGTGACCGGTGGTGAATTTACCATATCCACTGGAGATGATGGCTTCCACAGTGATGGGGAGCTGACCATCAGCGATGGAACCGTGCAAATTGACTCCAGCTACGAGGGATTGAGGGCATGCAAATTACCATTTCTGGCGGAGAAATTACTGTCAAGGCATCCGATGACGGTCTGAATTCCGCAGGCGGCTCCGATGAAATGTCAGCAGCTCCCCCCAGGATCGCTTCTGGGATCAGGCAAATTCAGACTGCTGGATTCGAATCACAGGCGGAACGCCTCTCCCCAGAATTATCCCATACAAACGGGTACGGGAATCTCCAGTAGGCCATAGATATCCCGTTGTCTCTTGGTCAGAGGGTTTAGCAGTCTGGGCGCATGGCTGCCTGGGTATTGGATTGTCTTCATTTTGTCCAGTTCCAGCAGGACATTTCGCAGGGTCAGGCCGTTCTCCCCCATGTAGGGCTTTAATTGCCGCAAAAGGTAAGCCTGGACAATCAAGGACAGGAATGTGACAAACACTTTCCCTGGGCCGTTTCCGAACTGTGGCTTCTCATTCGCTTCATGTCCAGCTCGTTTTCAGGTTGTCAAAGCTCTTCTCAATTGTATCCCGGCGGCGGTAGATTTCCAAAATCTCCGCCGTCGTTTTCTTGAAATCTGTCTCCGCAATTAGGAAAAAAGCCGCAGGTCCTCAGTTCCTTGTCAATCGCCTCGTAATTCCTCACAAATCCTAGCTTCCCGTCCTTAGAGCGATTGATATAAAAATATTTGTCATAATGCAGCTTCTTGTCTGGTGGCTCCTCCATCCCTTTCAAATCATTCTCCTGGGATTCCAGCAGCTCATACAACGATGCGCTTTCCCGAAAGGCCTTTGCCGGGTCATAGTACAGATGAATTTTCATTCGGAATCCCAGCGCTGTGGATTCGTAGCTCTTTCCATAGGGCTGCCCCGGCCCAAGGCGGAACTCCGAGTGGTTGATAAGCTCCGGCCCATGCTTCTCTATCACCTCCTGGCAGTATTTCAAGCTGTCCGGAAGGGCGATGACAAACCGGTATCCACCCCCTGTCAGGAATTGCAGATTCTCCTTGCTGTAAAATCCCCTGTCCATGACGAAACGAGTGCATTTCCCATTGATAAACTCGTTGTCCGCAACCATATATTTCAAGTGCGTCTTGTCCGATATGCTCCCCGGATACACCCTGTAGTACAGCGGAAGGCAGGATTCTTCTCCGTAGTACATTCCCATGTTGATTTGGGGAAGACGCTCCTTGTCCCGGTTGTACCCCCACTCCACCTCTCGGATGTTTTGGCTGTAGGAGGAAATGCTGGTCACATCATAGGCCACATACTCTGTCTGCTTTTTGTGTTTCATCCACTCCCGGAAGAACAGTTGCATGTCCTCCTGCCGCAAAGAGGCGAAGGTCTTGCTGCACTGTTCGTTGCTCATCCTTCCCTTTCCTGCCGTTTGGTGGCTCTGGGTGTACTCATCCAGGTAGTACATCACGTTTCCCTCACTCAGAATATACTGAGCTGCCGTCAGCATTTCTTTGGCATTTTCAGGGAAGTACTTCCGCAGCAGCGTTGTTACACCCAGTTTTTACACACCTTTTCAAACACGTCCGATACCCCAAAGTCCTGAATCCCAGCTGTCACAGGCATGGGCTTTTTCAAATAGGTCTCATAGTAGTTCCGGTTCGGAATCAACTTCCCCGTTTCCTCATCCAGACGCCCGATGGATACGCGGTCATTGGTCGGCTTACCCTTTTCATTCCGATAGGCCGCCGTCACATAATACACGTAGGTCTTTCCGGAAATCTTCTTGTAGGCAATCCCATGCTTGGGTAGGTCAACCTGTACAGTCTGATCCAGGGCCATCTCAACCGCCTCTTTCTTAAAAAATGTATGGCCTAATTATATCATACGCCGGCAAAAAAAAGCAAGCCCTATTTTGCCACTTTTCCAAAATAAGACTCCTTTTCCAGTGGATATCAATCAGCTTGTCAATGCATTCGATGGCGGTATTGGCTGCCGTATCAAAAGCCGATGCAATAATTGGTGCGCTCAGATGTCGTTGTCAATGGTACCAGGAATTCCTACCACGGAAATGCCATATTTGGAGAGCGCCTCGTGCGCCGCGGAAGGTTCCGTCACCGCCAATGGCAACAATACCATCCAGCCCCAGGAATTTGCATGTACTGACAGCCTTACGCTGTCCTTCCTCTGTCATAAACTCTGTACTTCTGGCTGTGTAAAGAATGGTGCCGCCACGGTTGATGATGTGGGCCACACTTATCTCATCCATTTTACAATATCGCCGTGGATCAACCCATTCCACCCCCGGCGAATGCCATAACACTCAATCCCGCGATAGAGCGCCGTCCGGACCACAGCCCGCACACAGGCATTCATACCTGGTGCATCGCCGCCACTGGTCAAAACACCGATACGCTTGACAGACATATTGACAGACCTCCTCTTTACTTTTACACGTAACAGTTGTGCTGCCGGAGCAGCAGTTGAAATACATGTCTATTTTAATGGATTTTCTACTTGTTGTAAAGCGCAAATTTGAGGACCGTGAAGGGTCATCCAGGGCCTTTTGGAGTTTTTTGGTAAGAATATGGGCTGTTTGTTGAAAATTTCCGGCTTTTTTGATAAAATCGAGAAAAACGCAGATATTTAAGATATTAAGAATGAATTCGACGTGTTGCAAACCCGTTGCCTCTATGGTAAGATAGAAGCGCAACTTGCGAAAGAGAGGGGTGGCAATTATGAAAAAGTTTTTTCGTTACTTGTGTGCATTGCTGTTCTCTTATTTGGATGTGCCAGTGGCATGCAGCAGAAGATGGCGGAAAACGCAACCCCAGAGCCGGTTGAATCCCAGGTGCAGGAGAGCAGCGAGCTTTTTGCTGCCCAACCCAGAAGAGCCACAAGAGGAATCTTCCAGCATAACTCTGGTGCCAGATTTTCGTGCTTCCGCCACAACGAATACAGAACGCATTTGTGATACGATAGACGACACCGTTCTTTTCACAAAGCAAATTCAAGAAACCTCCTTCCTTCTGCCGGCTGTCACGGAGACGGAGTTGCAGATCAACACTGTGCTGCAAGAGCGTAGGGAGGAATCTGACGCAGAAGCAGCCAAGCTATCGTCCCTGGCTTCTGATACGTATCATACGCTTCTGGCAGATGATGAAATGCTGAATTTCTATGGATACAGCTACTACACGCTGGATGCCATCACCCCGACTGGACGGCATCGCGTTTTCCATGACAACATATTTCAGCAGCTATACAGGCGGAGCCCATCCAAACAATGTCCAGGAAGCCTTCAACTTCAGCCTGGAAGACGGAGACCGGCTGTCCCTGGAAGAGGTTTTGCAGCCCAAAGGGACTCGTGCCCTGGAATTCATGATTCTGGAAAGACTTCAGGAAAAAAGCAGATGGGTTTGGCTTGTTTCCAGAGTATGAGAGTGTGGTGGCAGAGAGATTTCAACCGGATGCATTGTGTACCCAGACCGATTTCTGGTATTTTTCCAATACTGGCCTTGTGGTTTTTTTCAATCCATATGACATATCTCCTATGCCGCAGGCGTGGTGAAAATCGAATTCCCCTACGAGGATTTGGAGGGAATTTTAAAGCCAGAGTATTTCCCCGCTGCTGCCGACCCCGCGGCCAAGGCTGCTGCACCTGTCCTTTCTTTTCCTGCAAACATGAATCCGGAACAGTATCAAACCGTAGAATATGTGGAGGCTGCAACCAATGATTCCAACGTAACCTTTGCCATGTACGGCAGCGATACGGTTTACAATCTCTCCCCTGTCCCTGGTTGATTGGGTGGAGGGACAGCCGTTTTTGCGGCAATCAATTTATGCGGCAAATTATCTGTCAGACTCAAATCTGGTGGTCATTCAAGCGGACGCAGCAGTGGAACGGGAAATATATGCATGCAGTACGATTCTGGAAATGGTATCACGCAAAGTGTGTATTTTGGCCTGGCTTATGAAGATGGAGCCTACCATTGGATTACGGAATAATGGAAAAACGGAGGTCGTGTAAAATGAGAAAAATGGATTGCAGCAGCCTTATGTTTGAGTATGATCTTGTCTGTTTGCGGTTGTCAGCAGCAGGAAGAAGAGCCCTCCGTTTCTTCTGCAGCCGCTCCAACAACTCCAACGGAAGGGACGGGAGGCTTCTGTGACCCAAGTGCCAGAAAAGTCACAATCCGACTCAGGACCCTACGGAAGTTGCGGTTTCCCTCAGAAGCTCCCTCCGAGGGGGAGACGACTCCCTCAGTAACCGGAACACAAGAAATCCCCTTTTGGTGGCGGTATCCCTGATCCCCGTTCTGGAGGAAGAAACGGACGAAAAGCGGAACCACGATTTTTCGGTACTTGCAGTACCAGACCATTAGCAATCCTCCCAGATGCCGGATGCCAGCGAAAAGATCACCAGTACAATGGAAGAGCGGAAAAGAAGCGGCCGGTTCGGTGGAGAAATTTTAAACTGGGCCAGGCAAGATTATACCGGTGACAGCAGCTGGGTACCCTACTCCTGCCAGGTTGCATTTATCCCGGCCCGCGTGGATGCCACGACCGTCAGCTTTTTCCGGCGCTGTCTGGAGCTTTTCCGGCGGTGTGCATCCCAACTGCACACGGATCTCTGCAGCTTTGATGCAGCATCCGACGTTTTTGACTCTGTCGGATATACTGTCCAATACAGACGTCGTGGAAGAAGCACTTTATCTGAAGGTAATGGATGGCCTGGACCAGCGTGAGTGGGGAGCTGGACCGAACCAGTCCGTTTGAACGACGGCTATGAAGAGATTGTTCAAGGAGCATTTCAATTTGGGAGCATGTTTCCAGCATCTTGGTACTTTTCTGATACAGGAATGCACTTCTATTTTTCACCCTATGAAATCGCACCCTATGTGGTTGGTGAGGTGGATATTGAAATTCATGCAGAGCTTCGGGGCATCCTCA
>VOFB01001879.1_pt1 | contig 36084 bp, 52 predicted proteins | sample 5384141 | NCBI WGS metagenome assembly VOFB01 (sample SAMN12384721, study PRJNA508395) | human gut metagenome | isolation source: healthy gut A | host: Homo sapiens | reverse complement strand
TGCCAGCGGGTAATCAAATCCATCTCGGTGGTGGAACGGGAAAAGTTTAAATATTTACAGCCACATATTGTGGCGGACAAGCCGGTCGGATATGTACTTCCTTGGTACCGCTCATGCGCACCAACTGTTTCGCGCATTAAAAATTGCGGACAATAGAATCGTCAATAAATAACAGCCGTTTGTCATGAATCAGCGCATCTACTGAATCAGCTTTCTCTTCATATGTGCTACCAGATTTGTCGATCGGTTTCGCGCATAAACTAAATAAGTTGGTGTATATTTAATAAACGGACGCGCAAAGGGATAACCGGATTGATTTGCATAGCCAATAGCGTGAGCAATCAACCGAACTCCCGCAACATAATCTACCTCAACATTATCATCCTTGGCCAGCAGTTTACCGCATTTGTATCGCATCTCTTCCATTAACCCCCTCATAGGAGGAAGTCGGATAACCATAATAGGTCCAAAGAAACGCGCATATTTTCATTTCTTCCTGCGGCGGCTTTTAACTTCCACATGCTCCGGGCGTGATAAAAACGATTTCTCCGGTCCAAGTTCCCGATCATCTGTATAACCAAGATTGAGATAGGCAAAGGACTCAAATGAGGCGCAATGGGCGTCAAAGCTTTTTTACCGAGCACCGTCACCCCTGCGGGGTGCGGCTACATCCGGGCACCAGCGGGTGCGGCCCATAGACCGTCGCCGGTCATTACCAGCAGAGTCATGGAACCGTCAATTATCTCCTGCGCATAGGTGATCCCTTCTACAATAGAATTTTTCTGATTGATCAGCGAGGCAACCAGTTCAGGTAGCATTGATCCTGCCCCGCTCATCTCCAGAAAGTGGGAACTTCCGCAATGAAAAAGCGCGTTCTACCAACTCGGTCTCATTATTAATCCGGCCAACTGTTGTAATGGCGTAATTTCCAAGATGAGAACGGACAATTAACGGCTGCGGTTCACTGTCACTGATACAGCCGATCCCAAGATTTCCATGCATTTCCGCAATATCCCGCTCAAATTTCGTCCGGAACGGAGAATTCTCAATATTGTGGATGGCGCGCTCAAATCCGTTTTCATTGCAGACCGCCATGCCGCCCCGTCGGGTTCCGAGATGGGAATGATAATCCACACCAAAAACAGATCTGTAATACAGTCAGTTTTTGATGCTACTCAAATATACCGCCCAAGATAACACTCCTTCTTGATAAAAGCAGGGCCGACATTCAGTAAAAATGCAGCCCTAATAACAGGTCTGAATATCGGGTTAAACGTTTGCAGCTTCAACCTGAATCGCTTCGTCCTTTTTCAAAACCCCGGCTGTCATGTCTTTTTTTCATTTCAGCAAGCTTGTCCGCGATTGTTTGATCAGAGAGAGAAAGAATCTGTGCAGCAGCTAAGTAAGCCGCATTTTCAGCTCCGTCAATCGCAACTGTAGCGACCGGAATACCCTTTGGCATTTGTACGGTTGCCAAAAGTGCGTCCAAACCATCCAGCGTGGAGGCTTTTATCGGGATTCCGATAACGGGGAGGGTGGTGTGGGCTGCCAGAACACCGGCCAGATGGGCTGCTTTGCCGCTGCAGCAATAATCACGCCGAAACCGTTAGCGCGTGCCGCGGATGCAAAGCCGCAGGCTTGCTCGCGTACGGTGTGCACTGAAGACATGAGTCTCTACCGAATGCCGAATTCTTTTTAATGCTTTAATCGTTTTTTTACCACTGGAAAGTCGCTGTCACTTCCCATAATAACTGCTGCCTTTTTCATCGCCATACAAAAATAGCCGCCTTTCTATAATTGAAAAACCCCGGTAGGGCGCAACGGCTGTTACCGGTGAAATAAAAGAAGCCGCGACTGCCGCAGCTTATCGGACATAGTTATTGCGTCAGATTTGTGGCATAAAAAAACGCGTTTTCCCACAAAAGGACGCCAATTTATTATCAATATGCTCGGACTGAAGAGTCCAGACGCGTTCATAGAGGGTAAATACCGTACCTTTTTGCAATTTTTGATTTGCGTTGTTCTGCTGTTTTTGCTTTTTGTTTCATTCGGTAAGCCCCCCTCAAAAGTACTACTTTTATTTTATCGTATTCCGGGGAAAATTTCAACACCTAATTGTAGACAATCTTAAAAATGCCTTTCGGTCTTTATTGTGAAATCTGAATAAATAAGTCCGGCGCGGAATACACCGCGCCGGACTTCCTTTATAATAAAATCGGGACATGAAATTTTTGAATTATTTTTGTTTCTTTTGCAACGATCACTGCAATCCTGTCTACTGATTGTACAACGACTTTTTCTCCTGTTTTTAACAGGCTCCCATCAGTTGATCGAGCAAGCCAGTCGAGTTCTCCTATTTTTACCCGCCCTTTGGCAGAGTCATTGTTAATTTGTTCTGTAACAGTTCCGGTACGACCGATCACATCAGTTACACTGGCAGCATGATATCGTCCTGCGGAAAGCCGTTTTTGTAAGGGACGCGTGATAAACAGCAGCAACAGGGAACTGAGCAGGAAAAATAAAAGCTGCATCCAAAACGGAACTTCCAACAAAACAGAAATAAAAGCAGCCAAACTGCCTGCTGCAAACCAAATTGCATTTAATCGAACTGTAATCGCTTCTATGATGGAGAAAATCAGAAAAGCGATAACCCAGAATACCAGGTATCCTGTTAAGTCAGTCATAAACATGACCATTCCTTTCCATATATGTGCGGCTCCTCCTGATTTCTTTTTGATATCTTTCCGCACAATCAAATAACAAACCTTTGAGGGGCAATTGTTTTTGCTGAAGCAACTGTCAGAGCTTGATACCTGTCAAAAGGTCTAAAAAACAATTATAGTCTAGCATGGGTAGGTCTCCAATACAACAACAAAATGATTACATTTTATCGTGCGTTGATACCGTTTTGTCACTATTCTTGTATAAGGTTGCAAAACAGTCTAAGCTTTTTTGGCATTTTTACATAGTACAAGCAGAGAATGGCATATTCATATAGCAGGAAAGGGGATGACAGCTTTGTATCGGACGATACGGATCAGGAAAAGAATGTTGCTTATTGCTGCTCTTATCCTGCTGGTTTCGGTGGTCGTTTCTATTCTGTCTTATTGTATGGCCCCCAGCCAAAATTACACACACCTTTATCCTCAAATGTATGCGCAGGCTAAGGAACCAGACGCACAAGAACCACAGGAACAGCAGTCACGGATAAAAAAGCATATCTGACCTTTGACGATGGACCCTCGCGGGTAACTCCGAAATACTGGATGTTTTAAAGGAACTGAACGTGAAAGCCACCTTTTTTTTGTAATTGGTCGTACCGATAAAAACGATATTGCTGCTTTAAAGCGAATTCAGGCAGAGGGACACTCAATTGGAGTTCACTCCTATTCTCATAAATATCAGCAGATTTATAAGAGCGTGGAGGATTATCTGGATGACTTTAATGATATTGAAGAATGGATTTTTGAGATTACAGGAGAACATACCCAGATTTTTCGCTTTCCAGGAGGAAGCAACAATTCCACAGCCAAAAGAGGCATTATGACAGACATCGCTACTGAGATGACCCGACGGGGATATACCTATTATGACTGGAATGTAATTGCACATGATGATAAAAAGAGGCATATTCCCCTGATGTTCTGTTTGACAATGTATCAAGATAAATGGTATAAAAAGGCTAACACTATCAAAACAATGGTGGTGCATGGCAATGAATCAGGAAACATTTACCGATATGGAATATAGCTGTCGCAAGAAGAAAACCAAGCGGGAGGAATTTCTGGAAATCATGGATGAGATTATTCCTTGGGATGAATGGGTAGGAGTCATTGAGCCCTACTATCCCAAAGGAAAACGTGGTCGTCCTCCCATGGGTATCGAAAAAATGTTGCGGATGTATCTGCTTCAGATCTGGTTTAACCTGTCTGATCCTGCAACCGAGGATGCCATTTACGACAGCTATGCCATGCGAAAATTCACAGGCATTGACTTCATGACGGAAGCTGTTCCGGATGAAACGACGCTGTGCAAATTTCGACATTTGCTGGAGAGAAACGGTCTGAACAAGCTGTTTTTCGATGCAATCAACCGGGTTATGGTGCAAACCGGACACATGATGAAGGGCGGCACCATTGTAGACGCAACCATCATCAATGCTCCCAGCTCCACCAAAAATGCCGAGAAATCCCGTGATCCCGAAATGCACCAAACCAAGAAAGGAAACGAATGGCGGTTTGGGATGAAATGTCATATTGGTGTAGATGCAGGCAGCGGACTTGTTCACACGATTACCGTCACGGCAGCAAATGTGCATGATATTACACAGACAGAGCATCTTCTTCGGGAAGATGATGAGGTGGTGTATGGTGATTCTGGATACATTGGAGTCCAGAAACGTCCCGAAATCGCAAATAACGAGCATTTTGCAAAGATTGATTTTCGCATTAACCGCCGTCCCGGTAAACTGCCTCCTGTTTCTGACAATGCGATTGACTGGGAACGGTATATCGAAAATCGGAAATCCTCGGTACGGTGCAAGGTGGAGCACGCGTTCAGAATCATCAAATGTCAGTTTGGATACAAGAAAACGGTGTACAAAGGTTTGAAGAAAAACGAAAATCGCCTGTACGCCATGTTTGCCTGTGCCAATCTATATTCGCTCGCAATGGCCAGACGAAAACTTTCCACAGTCTGATATAGGGGGATAGTCTGCCCTTTTTTAGGAAAAAGAGGGTGTAAACCAGGAAAATAGCGGGCATTTTGAGCCAAAATTGCCCTAATCAAGTGCAAAAACGTCAAAATTTGGGGTGGCAACAGAATTATCGGATAAACTGGATATACATCAGGACACCATATGCAGCAACACCGTTTTCTCCTGAGAATTTCAGCAGCTGAAAATTATAAAGCATACTGACAAGCGACCCTGATATGTTAGTCATAAGCTCAGACGAACCATTTCCACAGGCTTTCAGCAAAATTTTTACTGAAAGCTTTGTTTTTGTCAGCTGCAAAAGACTGTTATTGGGGCGAAGAAAATAAACAAGCGGTAAAATACCGCCAATACATTGACTGATACCTGTCGCTAATGCAGCGCCTGCAACACCCCAGTCAAAAGCTGCAACAAACAACGCGTCCAATGCCATATTTGTAACGCCCGCGGCAACTGTAATCGCAAGCCCTAAATGCGGTTTCTCTGCGACTGTCAAAAAGGTTTGAAATACATTCTGCAGCATAAAAAGCAGTATTAAAAACAAAAACAGTCCGGCCATAAATAACACAGTCCTCCAGCATCGCCTCTGTTGCGCCAAGCAGAAGGGAAATCGGCCGCATAAAAAGAATACCGATAACAGATAAAACCACACCAGAATATAAAGCAAGCTTGACCATCATGGTAAAATATTGATTTGCTTTCTTTTGGTTGCCTTCACCAAGTGTTTTAGCAACCAGAGCACATCCGCCTGTGCCAATCATAAAGCCAACTCCGCCAAGTATCATAATAAAAATGGCATTACCAGATTAATCGCGGCAAACGGAATTTTTCCGCAAAATTAGAGACAAACAGGCCATCAACTACTCCATAGATTGAAGTAAATACCATCATGACAATTGGCGCAAGGCAGAACCGCAGTAATTTTTATAAGTAAAGTGATCAGATAATTGTATTTTCATTTATGTTGATTTTTCCTTTTATTTATTATTAGATTATTAAAGTTGGAAAAAGAAAAGTGCAATGGAATAGTGTTGCCTGTTTATTTAGCCGCCCCGTCTCAGTCTGATTGGTGATCCTCCATGTTGTACATTTGACTTTTTAGTGCTGCAGTATATTTACGAAACAGGTCAATAAAGCTTGCTGTTCTTCTTCAGTTAAAGCAACAGTGCAGACTGCTCTGCAGCTATTATGTCCGCTGTTTTTTGAGCGAGTTCCACACCTTTCTTTGTAAGAGTGACTATTTTGCTTCTCCGGTCACCTTCATGGTACAGCCTGAGATATCCCTCAGCTTCTAAACTTTTTAAAGAAGAATTAACAGTTTGCTTGGCTGATATAATGCCTCACAAATTTCACTGTGAGAATGTGTTGCCGTTTGTGCGCAAGATATAAAGAATCCAAAAGGCACATTCCGCAGAGCATGCCTTTTGCAGCATCGCGGTAAAGATTGTCGTTTTCTTTGATAATCTTGTTGTACTCAGACATCCATGTTTCAGTCTTTGTTCCTTTTGCATGTTATCCTCCAAAGTAAAATATCCGAAATCGGACTATTGAATATATAGTCCGATTTCGGATATTTGTCAATAAAATTTTGTTAGAATAGTTGGTTCAGAAACCGTTGAAAATTAAAACAGAGCAAGTGCTTACATCAAGCACTCTCAGTATTCAGCCGAATTCCAACGTTCTAACTACGATTTTCGCTCAAGTTATGAATTTATTCTTTTTTGAATCTATCCGACACCTTTTGTAAGTGAAAAGCGACCAACCACCTCACGGCATTATTATCGTCAGGCTGATAAGCCTGCATTGTTTCGATTAATTGAAATTTTCCAATAAAACAATATTTTTAATCGTTCTTTTCAAACACCAATAGTGGCTTTTTATTTTGCTTATGTGGTATAACCGCAACGTTTAAATAGTTTAATTTGTTCTGTATGCTATCCTGATGGCCTATTCTGCCGATACCAGTATACATACAAAAATCATGGATGCCTTTGGGATAGAAATAATCAGAATAGGGTTCACTTTCGTTGGTAAACAGAAGGATTGCATGAATTTTATTAGCTTGTGTAATTTTTTTAAAAGGGTCGCCGCCTAATAAATTCTGTATTTCCAACCTGCTATCAAACTCCTGCCCCTTTGTTCTAATTTTACAATCGCCATATCCATCTTCTCCAAACGCTTTTTATTTTTTATTGATTATATAGACAAAAATCATTTTATCAGTCTTTGCAAGTGTTTATAAAAAATGCTTGAGAGTGGCTTAGATAAAGGCTTTTTCGCATATTTCTGTTTATCGCTTTATACCTTCGCATAAGTAGGTATTGTAAGGTTGGGTACCATTTTAGCGCCACAAGTAAACAATATAGAGCCGTTTGGAACTGCCTTGTTATGCCATTATGTTACGCAGTTAAAGGGGCCTTTCCCTTCCGTCCCTTTGCAAAAGTTCCGTAGCAAGCATAGGAAAGGGGTACCCTTTCCGTAAAAATCACTCGTTTCGTTCGTTCTGCGACAGAAAGAGAGATTTTTGCTTGTTGGGAATGTCCCCAACCTCTTATAAAATCGGAATTTGATGTTCCTTGCATTACAATTTACATTCCATTATATAACGCATAGCTATGGTTTCGTCGCTCATTTTATCTTCTATGATATCGACAATCTGAATCCGCATTTTTTGATAACATTTCTGTGCATTGCGATTATTTTGTTAGTAAGGAGCTTTACAGAAGTAAATCCTTTTTCACGTATTGCTGCAAGCAATTTCGTTAAAACCGCTGTACCAATACCCTTGTTGCGACACTCTGGTAACATCACTGCCATTTTTAAATAAGGTACTCTATCGACTGATAGTAGACCATTAAAGGCAAACCAACCTATTTGTTTTCCATCTTTCCAAACAATATATCCGTCTTCATCGGGGTCGTTTTTCCCACTCAAGCACAGCTTCAACCCAATCTTGATTAGTTGTTGGTACTTCATTTAATCTATCCAATAGCAAAGGATGGTTCATAAGCTTTTGAACAAAAAATCTGCATCCTGTAGCGTGACCCTTTTAATTTCAAATTTTCCATAGATACCTCTCGCAAAAATTCATCTTTCCCCTGATTTGTATACTTATCTTATAGCACCCATATATAAATTTTTCTATCATTTTCCTGTTTGTATGAATAAGCAGAGGAAAGCAAAGAGTGCTTTCTGCAAAAAAAATTATGATATTTCTTTTACATCTATTTGTATCATTTTATATCTCCACAGAAAATTCGGGCACCATTCTAGCACCAAAACATCAAAAATCGATGTTGCATCAAGCAATCCGGTAGACAAAAAGTCAGTATTTACAAGGATTTTCACAGTGTAATGCTTTTTAATGGCGCAAATCAAATACTATTTTTTATTATACCATAAGATAAAACTACATTCAAGAAAAGCCGCTATATTAACAACGGCTTTTTCTATTGCTGCAAGCTGAATGATTTTTCGTATTCCTCACAATATAACAGATAATTCAACGCCTTTCAATGTCAGCCTTTATACAGATTGACTGCTTTTCAATTTCTGCCGGCCAGAATGCTTTTTCTAAATTGATACAGGTATAGATCGCTTTTTGAATTTTGTACTGTCAATTGCCAAAACGGATACTTTATAATAACAGGTGTATTGTTGCCTACGCCGAGTTCTAAAAAACAGAATATGCATATCCTTATGGCTATGAATAAAATCATTATATCTGATTGCCGCAGCATACCATCCCTCATCTTGTATAAACGAGTGATTACACCGCAAATTCATTGTCATTGGGGCGCCGCAGACAGGGCATGTTGGTATAAGCTCTGCGAATTTTTCAAGTCCTTTTGCTCTGTTACCATCAATCGCACTGTTTCCTCGTTATCATAGGTTTTATCGTGACAGGCTTTGGAGCATTGCCATAATCCGTAATCCCCTGCGTATAAAACAGCCGGTTTTTTGGAAATCCTGCAAGCCTAAATTGATGGTCTACATTGGTCGTCAGCACAAAAATAGTCTTTTTCATGCAAAGCCGCAACAATGCAGTATACGGTTTCTCCCACAGGTACATCGTAACGATTTAGTAAAATATGCCTTGACCACCACGCCCAATATTCTTCCAGTGAATTGTACGGATAAAAACCGCCCGAATACATATCGGTAAAGCCGTATTTTTGCGAAAATCCGCAAAATATTTTTTCAAAGCGTTCTCCGTCATAAGAGAAGCCAGCCGAACAGGACATTCCTGCACCTGCGCCGATCACAATGGCATCGGCGTTGGCTATCTCCGGTTCAGTCTGTCAATCTGCTCGGAGTAAGTCTTTGTAGATGTTGTAATCGAGTTCCTTAAAAACATTGAAAATCACCTCAATTTCGCTGTGTGTTTGTTTGCTCTGAAATTCCTTTACTGTCTGAATTGCAATTTGTGCCGCTTTATCGTTTGGAAAGTGAAATTCTCCCGTGGAGATACAGCAAAACGCAATACTTTTTAAATCGTTTTGCTCCGCTAATTCCAAGCAGGAACGGTAGCAGGAAGCTAAGCAAATTGCAATCTCGCTCCGTCAAATGACCTCGGATCATCGGGCCGACCGTGTGCATCACATACTGACAAGGCAAATTAAAGGCAGGCGTGATTTTCGCCTTACCCGTTTCTTCTTCGTGTCCCCTGCCGTTTCATCAATTCGGCACAAGCCAAACGAAGCTGAACCCCTGCATAGGTATGAATGGCATTGTCAATGCAACCATGGTTAGGGCAGAAACAGCCAAGCATTTGACTGTTGGCGGCGTTTACAATACCATCGCACCGAAATGTGGTAATATCGCCGCTCCAAAGATATAACCCCTTTTGAAGCGGTTCTAAACCGTCAATGCTTGTAATTCCTTTTTGCCGTGTTTCTTCCTGTAAGTAAGCGTCCTGTATTATCAAAAATTCATCATTTACAGGCAGGGCATACAATATTCAAAAGTGAACGAAGCAGAATTTTTTGTTCCTGCTCATTCAACGGGATTTCTATTTTAGAATACTGCGGCTGCTCTTTTAGAAAAGCCATTATTAAATACTTTCTTCTTTCAGCTTGCGTCATTTCTATTCCCCGGCAAACTGCATTCTGTCCTCTCATTGCGAGAGTAAGACGAGGCCGCCGTATTTGACGGCCCCGCACAATAATGTTAAGCGTAAAAAAATGCCAGCCGTCATATCCAGATAATTTTGACCGCTGTAAGCAGGATACTGTTTTTGCACCTCAGCTTTAAAACTGTCAGCATCTGTACAAGCCGCAGCTATCTTTTTTAGATTTTCAAGATAATCAATTTTGACTTGCGCATCTTTCAAATCTTCGGCTGTGTAATGTGAAGTCAGAATTAAATCATAGCCTCTGCAGATATAACTTTTTAACTCTGTAATGATACTGTCTGCATGTGCTGTACCTGCGACGATGGAATGGCAATCGTGGCCGAGCATATGAGTATATACAGCGTTGATTTCAGGAATTTCAATGTTAAAGGCTTCTGCGGTCTGCTTAATGATAAAATCAATGCCGCCTATTTTTGTCTTACCTTCATGGATGACATCAGTAACCTTATGAATCGAAGGATCAAAAATCTCTCAAAAGTGTTTGCAAAATTCCGAATGAGCGCTTTGCCGCCACCGTTTTCTGAATAGTCTATCGCGTTTGATGTGGCGTATTTTTTGGTACATCAGGCAGAAAAAGCTGCACCTGCTCCATGATAAGCGATGAGCATTCCTGCAATTTTCATATCGTTCAGATATACGGTTAGTTCCCGAATATTATCAAAAGAAACAAGGAGATTCAATGATAACCGCTGTTCCGTTTTTCTCAATAACAAACACCTCGTTATCAATGAAGTCATTGGTTTTATAGGCGTGCAGCTTGATTTCTCTGAAATCATAAATATTCATTTCTCCCTTTTGAGCATAATGGTTGAAAATGTGTTTTTGTTCATAGCAATAACCTCCTGTGTATTTGCTTTTTTATTCATTTTGTTTGAAGGCAGTGGGCGGCCGTTCTCCGTAGCTCTTGATTATATTATACGAAGGTGATTTCAATTGTAAAGTAAGCACAATATTGTGCCGTAGTTACCAAAAGGAAACTATTGGGTAGTTGCTGGGAGGAAACAAATGTGTAGTTTCAGGCTTTTTTAGCCATCAACAAAAAGCAAAAAATTTTTTCTCCTTTGATTTTATACAGAAACATTGACGAAATTAGAGCTGTATAGTATAATTTGATGCAAAGTTTCAATAAGAAACTATTGTGTGGAGGTAAATCAAAATGAGTGAACAAAGATCCATAAAGGAACTGCCCGCTTGCCCTGTGGAAACAACCTTAACGCTTATAGGAGATAAATGGAAAGTATTGATTTTGCGCGATCTGCTGCCGGGTACAAAACGATTTGGTGAACTGAAAAAATCTGTGGGAAATGTATCGCAAAAGGTATTGACAGCGCAGCTTCGGGCAATGGAGGAGAGCCGGGCTATTAACCCGTACTGTATATGCTGAAGTACCACCGAGTAGAATATACCTTAACAGAACTTGGGCAAAGTCTGCGTCCAATTTTGGACGCGATGCGAAATTGGGCGAGGATTATAAAGCTTCTTTCAACTGAAAGTAGCGGAGAAGAATACGACCATTGGCGCTATAACTATCCAAAGCCTGATAGACATTGATTTTGACTATCTGAAAAATAAGGAGAAGAATATAAAATGAGTAAACCAATGACAGAAATAAAAGTATTGAAAAAGCTTGGTATTGATGATTTTAGACATATCACTAAAAATAAAAAAGTTATCAAATGGCATCCATGCTTGATAAGGTAGACCCGGAAGGTGCCAAAAAAGCTATAGGCAATTTCCTGATTTTTTCTAATACAGCTAAAAATATTAAATGAGTATAAAGTTTCATTAGATAAAGCCATGGAGTCTAATGCTGATAGCGTGAAATCATATTATGGTGCATGTGCTTCAATTATTAAAGCTTGCAAAGAAGTTGAAAATGAAAATTTATCATTTGAGGAAAAGAAATATTTTTTGACAGAAATGGCTTGAAGTTTCAAAAATGATGGGAGAAAAAAGATTCTGAAAACAAAAATTTCTTGCTGGTTGTGTAGCATTAGGTAGTGCGGCAGTGGTAGGTGTCATCGCTATTTTTTAGGCTCGGCCTTAGGTGGAAGCACACAAGTATTGATACCGATACAATGGATTTACTTGATGAATAAATTCAAAGAAACAAAAAAAGAGCTATCAGACCTCAAAAAATCTGATAGCTCTTTATTTATGAATAATCTAAAAAGTGTTGTCAAACTGTTGTCACGAGGACATTTCCGCTTTAAAAAATCCAGTATTTATGCGGGTCTAGAGCGTTTTGACTACTATTCCCAATCCGTTTTGAGTTAATTTCCACTTGTGTTATGAGGTGGAAAATATACTTTAGATGAGAGTGAATCTCTCAAATATCAGTCTGGTCTTTGCACTAAAAAACTTTTTTGTGTACCTGTCATGTACCTCAAAATCAGGCATATCACTCGTATCAATGTTTGCGGGATACAGAAAAATAAAGTTCCGAACAAAAACCGCAAATATTGTAACACAATTTGTCTGAAAATTCAACAACTTAATACTGATTAACGGCATGGATTCATTTTTGAGTCTGTGCCGTTTTTCTTTTTAGGAGGCAATATGTCAGAATATCAATTAGAAATCAAACAAATCGTGGACTATCCACGCTGTCGCATCTACCGGCAATTCATAGACATGCTAATGAAAGACAGAGATATCCGCACCGGTGGAAACTCAGGACTCTTTTATTTTACTGTGTTGTCCTGCTACGCCAACTTCCGAACCTCATAAAACGGATAGATGGCATCAGCTATACCATCTATCCAGGCGAATGGCTCTGTCGAGTCAGCGAGCTAAGCGAATGGTTCCGCACAAGATATCAGCATCAGGCTCTTTCCATATTAAAAGACCTGCAGGACAGGCACCTTATTACCTACAACATGCTCGGCCACGATAAGCTGGTAAAATTCAAAATCAAAGGATGGTGTAAATACAACAGAATTTTAGATTATAACGCTCCCTGTCAAAAGGATACCGGCTTTTCTTTCTTCCTGTATCAATAGCAAATGAGTTGGTCAGCGCCGGCAAATGCTCTGAAATGGATGCTATGCTGGATTTGTGGGTAAATACCATATACAACGATACACAGGTGCAAGGCTCAGAGCTTGGTCCTGTGGTATATATGCGCAACGGTACAGGAAGCCCCTTGATCGGATATGCGGAGCTTGCCGAGCGTTGGGGTGCTTCCAAAGCAACCGCCGGGCGCTATCTTCACAAAATGAAAGAATTGGGCTATGTTTCTACTCTCGCTTTTCCCGGCACACACGGTACAGCGATCTATCTCAAGAAATATTTATCGACCATGTTCCAGATTTCCGATGTGCTGATTGACAAAGACGTGGTGGCTATGGCCCTCAATATCCGTATCAATATAGACGATGACACCCCGAGATCAGCGTTTCAGAAAACGAATCCGGCGTTTCAAAATCTCACACGGAAATCATCCCAGAAAGTATCAAAAATCCTTACAGCACAAGGATTTTTCTGCCTTCCTGCCCGCAAATCCAGTATAAGTTATTACCATTATCCAACGATTGCAGGAAAGCTGTTATCAGTACCTCTAATCTTATGGGAATGAATGAATACCGATACTCGTTTGTTCTATCGTGTAAAAATTCTATCGAGCTGTTCGGTTTGAAATTCAACTGACGCCGATTGTACCAAAGGAGGAATGACATCATGAAAAAGCAGATGGAACAACTGCCTGAGAATCCGAAATTTCACGATACATGGCTTTTGCTGCGAAAATACAGGATGTTGTATGGGGACTGGAATTATCCGTCCAGCAGGTCAAAAGACGGTTTCAGATGGAGTTTGGAAGCAGTATTGAGGATTTTCTTGAATCTGTTTATATTGCCGGCGTAGATTTTTCCGACAATGGAATTGAGGAGCAAGCCCGCAACATTGAGAAAAAGTTATCAGATGCTCAAATTGTTGGAAAGTCCGTCAACATCATGCGAAACAAGCATAAATGCGGTGAGATGTATTACTGGCTGCTCTATTACAGTTATCTTTCCCCGCAGCAATACCGAAGCGTTGATGAGATCATCGAAATGCTCCGACCGCATATTTCGGATATCAGCCAACGCACCTTTTTCGCAGGCGAAAGGATGCAATAAATGCTCTTTCATCAATCTTGTGGGGCTATACTTCCAAGGACAGCTTAAAGCTTTTTAGAGCAATTTTTCCCTGAAAATTGAAAGCGGCAGTAAATCGGCGGTAAGTGGCAGTACATTGGCAGGGATTTGCGATTGCACCGCAAATCCGTATGTGATAAAATGAATATGCTCAAAACTGTATCAAATGCCGGCTGCGGCGATTGCGAACACCATTTTCCGATGGTTTTTGTTGCTTAAACCGGCGCATACACATAAGCCGCCTCCAAAAAGAGGTGGCTTAGTCTATATTTCAAGGAGGTACATAGTGAAAAAGCAACTGAAAACGATTAAGACAAAGCCTGTGAAAACGCGCCGCCATGTTGATTGCTTTACCGGCTTTCTCTGCGTAACAATGATGGCGGAACTGCAATACAGGCGTTCGCCGCACCGACTGTTTGGGAAAAAGCAACGCAAATCATGAAGGATGTATATAATCAGGTCCTTCTCATTTCCACAATCGCCGCTGTCGTTACGGCGTCTATTGCTCTGCTGCTGATGAATTTTTCAAAATCCGGCAGAACGGTAGATGAGTCCCGTTCCTGGCTGAAACGGATCATCATCACATGGGCAATTCTCAACGGTCTCGGCTTCATCATGGCATATATCACACCTTTCTTCTCCGATGGCAAGTGGAATGGTTAAACCGAGCCGTCTCGACAGAAAGGAGCTGATGCTGTGGGCATACTTGATGGAATTGTAGAGTGGATCGCAGAACAGGTTATGAGCGGATTGAACCTTATCAACACATCAGTTTTGGGCGCACTTGGATGCAACATGAGTACCTTTGAGAGATATTTTCCGGCAGCGAAAACCATGTATAAGATATTTGTGGCTCTCGCAATCGGACTCATCCTCTTAAACTGGGTATGGCAGCTATTCAAGAATTACGGGCTGTCTGCCGGCATTGAAGCCGAGGATCCCGTAAAACTTTCTATCCGTTCCGTTCTCTTTATTCTGCTGGCTTACTTTGCAGACCAAATTGTAGATATTATCTTAAAAATCGGAGGAACACCATACAACTGGATACTGAATTCAGCGCTCCCACCTCTGGATTTTGCCAACTTTAACTCTGTTATGCTGACAATCCTTGGGTATGTGCAAATGGTGCAGTAGCGCTGATTGCGCTGGTTCTCATCCTAATCCTGGCATGGAACTATATCAAGCTGCTGTTTGAAGCGGCTGAGAGCTATGTTTTGCTCGGCGTACTGGTCTATACGGCACCCGTTGCCTTTCGATGGGCGCATCGCAAACCACTTCGAGTATATTCAAGAGCTGGTGCCGTATGTTCGGCGGGCAGGTTTTCCTGCTGCTGATGAATGCATGGTGTCTGAGGCTCTTTACCAGTATGGTCGGTCAGTTCCTCTCAAACCCTCTGGCTTTATAACGTCTGTAATTGAATTATAAGGAGGAGCAATGAAACAAAAATATAAAATACTCATTATGCTGACTGTCGTTGTAACGATGGTCTCTCTTACAACCGTTCCTGCGTTTGCTCTGACAGAAAGCGAAGTGCAGGATCAAGTCAATGCTATCGGCAAGGAAGCTGTGACCGGCAATGTTTTTTGTGTGATTTTTATGCTCCATTGCCTTTTTTGAAGGTGTCGCAGAAAATCGACAGCTTTATGAGCAGCCTCGGCATCAATGTCGGACACACCGGCGGCTCTATGCTTGCGGAAGCAATGATCGCCGCCCGCGGCATCGGCGCGGCGAAATCTTTTTCCGGCGGACGGAGCGGTAGCAGAGGTAGCTATTCGTCCGGTGCAAGTAGCGGAAATACCTTTTGAAGGGCGGACTCACCGGCGTTGTGAGCCGCAAGATTACAAACAACGCCATAAGCAACGCCAACGGCTCAAAAACGGTGGTCTCGGCGGTATGGCTTTCAATTCGTCTTTGGGAAGAGGCGGCGGGTTTGCTAATTCTGTTATCGGTAAAATTGCAACGGGCAGTATGTCCTCCACCGGCTCTATTTCCGGCGAAGGTGCTGCTGATTCGCTGATATCCTATATGGGATATGCAGCGCTTGGCTCCAATGCAGAAGATATTCCATCTTTCTCCGATGTGAAAATCGGCGGTGGTCATATTTTTTTTGCAACGGAAACAAGTTCCGATCATCCGAAGGTATTGCGATGGGAATGTATCATACCGACCAGTATATGCCACCGGACGGAGAATACACTACGGTACAGACAGCGGACGGCGCCTCTTGGTACAAGCAGTATGCAGCGGATACTGTGGAAAGAAAACCGTACAAAACGGAGGATGGCTCGGTTGCCTATCGTGAAAGCATCGTCAAGAAGCTGCCGAAGGCACCGCAGCGGAAAGATAAAATCTGATGGCAGAAAATAACCGTCCCGTATCCGAACCGCTGCAAAAAGGCGCGCAAGCCGCTCAGATGGTGCGGGGCGCCGTCAAGACAGGAAAAGCATTAGCGGGGCAGCGAAAGGGACTGCCGCCGGCGGTCCGTATGGTGCGGCTGCGGTTTTGTCTGGGAAAACCGTAAAGCAATCGGAAAAATCATTATTGCGGTTATCGCCTTTATGATGATTCCGATTATGTTGCTCTGTATGCTTCCCTCTGTCATTTTCGGAGGATTAAAAGATACTTTTTCACCTGATGATCCCAATACTCCGATATTAAATAACAATTCGGTAATCGAATCTAACCTTACCACGATTTCCACTACCATAAACACGGTGATGTCTGAGGCGTTAACCGAAACTTTAACCGCTATTGATACCGATTATGCGAGCTGTACTGCGGATGGCAAGGAGGTTATAAATCCATACGCCGATTCATCACATATCAATGTCAATCAGTTTATCGGGCAATATTGTGCGTGGAAAAATGCCGATTATATGAATGCATCTGTTGCGGATATGGAAACGATGCTTAGGAATGGCAAAAAATAGGCTTTACACTTACAGTAAGAAAGAAGAAGCACGCACCATTCAGCATATAACGGTTACCGTAACGGTAGATTCTAAAACCGGAAAAGAAATCACAACTGAAACGGTTACTACAACAACAGAGAATTGGATTGTATATACCGTTATTTACAGCGGCAAATCATATTTTGAAGAAGAGGTGTTTCGTCTTACAGAGGAACAAAAATCTCTTGCTGATGATTATGCAGAAAATCTCACCTTGTTTCTTGAAAAATAAGGGTTATACGAGGTGAAATCTTATGTGGTACATTTTTAACTTTTATAGCCGGCAGCGCCGTTGGTGTCTGCCTGATGTGTTTACTGCAGATAAACAGGCGGCATCCACAGATGGAATACGATTTTGAAGCAGCAAATCAAAAGGAGGATCGGATGAAAATTCTGAAGAACAGCATGACACCTATATCATTCCTCCGAATTTTATCGAGGGCGGCACTCTATTCGGTGGAATGTTCAAAATACGGAATGTAATTGAAGCCGGTATTCTTGCAGTTTCTGTGGGGATACCGGTTTTCTCAATCGGCATTTCGCTTACCGTCGGATTATTCTTCTTTGCCTGACTGCTTTGCCGCTTGGTTTGCTGGCGCTGATCGGCATTGCAGGAGAGCCGCTTTCCTCTATATTTTTTCCTTTTTCAAATGGCTGAAGAACCGCCGCGTCATCGGCAAGGCTGAACCAAAGCAGGAAAAGGAAATGAGGCGCAAGGAAAAAGCAAAACCGAAAAAAGCGGAAAAGCCGGTAAAGGAAAACGAGTCGATGCTTTCTGAAATTGCCGGTGTCATACGCAAGCGGTCTGCGAATAAGAAGACGGACACAAAACGGTCAAAGCAGGAAAAACCGAAAAGGGACAACCGCCGCCTGCGCAATGAAACGGACTCCCCCTTTCTTAATTCGGCAGCGGAATATCTGCCGATTGAGAAAATAGAGAACGGTATCATTTACACAAAAGACCACAGATACATTAAAGTCATTGAAGTGGTGCCGATCAATTTCCTTCTGCGTAGTGCCAGAGAACAGCGGAGCATTATTTACTCTTTCATCAGCTATCTGAAGATCAGCCCTGTCAAAATCCAGTTCAAGGTTCTGACAAAGCGAGCTGATCTGAATAAGCACACTGATATCGTCCGCCGTGAAATGGAAACAGAAACAGACTGGGGCTGTCGTATGTTGCAGGAGGATTATCTTCACTTAATCAATCGCATCGGTTCAAAGGAAGCCACCACGCGCCGCTTCTTTATCGCTTTTGAGTATGAGCAAGTCGGACGGCGCGGTGGCAATGAAGAGGCTGACGCTGTTTCTTTCCTGCAGATTGCGGCACGAACAGCGGCAAATTACTTAAAGCAATGCGGAAACGAAGTGCTGACGCCGGAAAACGAGCGGGTACTTTCTCAAAGAGGGCCTTGCCAACAACGAGGACTTCTACTACTTTGAATCTGCTGATTACCATTACTGCCTCCAACGAGGAAGACTTGGAATGGAAGGGCAATTGGTGGCAATGGAAAAGAAACTGTATGAGCGGGGTAAGCGCAACCTGCTGACAGGCGGTGCGGCAAGCTGTTATCCCTTTACATCCTATGAGATGTGTGATGATAACGGTATCCTGCTGGGCGTCAACAAGTACAACAGCTCCCTTATTATCGTGGACATCTTCAATTCTGCGGTCTATAAGAACGCCAATATGTCGATCCTTGGCACGAGCGGAGCCGGCAAAACTTTTACCATGCAGTTGATGGCGCTGCGAATGAGGCGGAAAAATATCCCCATTTTCATTGTTGCGCCCCTAAAAGGCCATGAATTCCATCGCGCCTGCTCCAATGTGGGCGGCTCCTTTATCCAGATTTCACCGGCCAGTCCCCACTGCATCAATGTCATGGAGATTCGGCGGGTAGACCGCTCGGTGAATGAAATTCTGGACGGTCCAGGCATCAGTTATCTGAACTTGCAGCAAAGATCCAGCAGCTCCACATATTTTTCAGTCTGCTGATCCCCGATATGTCTCACGAAGAACGACAGCTTTTGGACGAAGCCCTTGTTCGTACCTATAACACAAAAGGCATCACTCATGATAACGCCTCTTTGGAAGACCCCGCAAAGCCCGGCCAGTACCGTGAAATGCCGGTGCTTGGTGACCTGTACGAAATTTTGAAAACCTCCAAGGAAACGATGCGCATGGCCCACATTCTAAACCGTCTGGTAAACGGCAGCGCCAGCACCTTCAATAAGCAGACCAATGTTCGGCTCGACAACAAGTACACTGTTTTGGATATTTCCTCCCTCACGGGAGATCTGCTCACCGTAGGTATGTTTGTGGCGCTGGACTTTGTTTGGGACAGAGCCAAAGCCGACCGTACAGAAGAAAAAGCCATCTTCATCGATGAGTGCTGGCAGCTTCTATCCGGCGCCGGTGCTGCTGGTGTAAGATTGGCCGGCGATTTTCTTTTGGAAATTGCCAAAACCATACGCGGTTACGGCGGCGCCTCGATTTTTGCAAGCCAGGATCTTGCCGATTTCTTTGACCTTGACGGCGGCAGATTTGGTAAGGGCATCATCAACAACTCCAAGACCAAGATCATTCTGAATCTGGAGGACGACGAAGCCCAGCGGGTACAGGAAGCCCTGCACCTGTCCGATGCTGAAACAATGGAGATCACTCACTTTGAAAGAGGTCACGGTCTGATTTCTACCAATAACAACAATATTATGGTGGAATTCAAAGCCAGCCCTCTGGAAAAGGATCTGATTACTACCGACCGCCGCGAGCTGCGTGAAATCGTAGAGCGAAAACGCCGTGAACAATCCACATCTGCCGAACAGCAGATATAACAATTTGAAAAGCGAGGTGATTCCCATGTGCAACTTTCCTGCCAGACGCCGCTATGCGTCTGCTTTGCGTCTGTATTACGCCTAAAAGCCAGTTTTGCCAGCCAGATCATCTTTTGGGCTTACACTGACTGGCTTTCCTTCCTATTTAATGCGTCTTGAATACGCCTATATTACGCCATTGGAGGTGATACCCATGAAGACCAGGGCTGAAATCTATGGAAATGAAGCTGCGGCTCTGCTGCGGATCGTCACGATGTATCCCGGTCTCAATATGCAGCAGCTTCTTTGCTTTCACCCTGGCAAAGAAGAAATCATCAAGACCCTGCTCTCCCATCTGCAAAAGCAGGGCCGTATTTTTCAAACTGATACAGGCGGTTACTTTCCGTCTGGTTGGGCAGCAAAATCAGACAGCTCCCTGATACGGGCTGCCTGGGTACTCTTGGATTTTATCGGGCAGGTGGAATACCATGCTCCCGGTGATTTTCCGGTCAAGCTTATCTTCTTTGCAAACGGTGAACTATACGAAATCGTCTACGCAGCTTCCGGCCAGGAGGCCCTGATCAACCATGCGCTTCGGGATGACCGCAGCGGTGGACACCGCATCATTTTGGTCGATAATCCGGAAGACATTCGCCGCATTGACTGCCCTGGCATTTCCGGTTTCTGCACCGTGGATGCAGCGGGCCAGGTGCATTACTTTAAGAAAACAGGAGGAACTTGATTGGAACGAAAAATCATCTCACACCGAATCGGAAGCATTCTTGATGATATATCCCGTTTGAGCAATGCTCTTTACGCGATGGATACCACGGATATTCAGCGCTATCCGGACAACTATGAAGTCTTATCCACTGATGCCGCCCTGCGGGCAGAGAAAATTGCCTGCAGGCTGCGGCATTTGATATATTCCAGCACCACCATCCGCAAAGGCGATTACCTGACATCCGCCGGTATTGTACACGGAATTGAGGTTGTCTATGAGGACGGTGTACTGGAGGTCACCCTGCCTGGTCTGCTCCCAAAACGCAAGCAGAGGCAAAACACTGAGTTTCTACTCGACCCGTTCTACTTCTCATTGGAGCAATACGCCAAAGAGCATCCCATGCCCCGCTTCAGCGATTGTGTGGTGTGCTTTACGCAGGTTTATGACCAGTGCCTTCCCACCCGGCGTATCCGTGACTACGACAATCTGGAAGAAAAGCAGCTTCTGGATGTCCTCTCCACCTTCGTCATGGCTGACGATACCGGCCTGCTCTGCGATGCCTACAACACCGCTGCGCTGGGCGAAAAGGACTGTACCAGAATCAGTGTCATGGAAAAAAAGCGGTTTCCCGCCTGGCTTGCTGAGCATGAAAACACCCTAAAATCCATCTCGGATTTTTGAGCATTTTCAGCCATTGCTTGTCCGACCTGCCGCAACATCGTATTTCGCCTCGGATTTCGGGGCTTTTTTCTGTCGTTACACCACGGATTTTTACCGAAGTTCCTTGCAGTCTCGGTAAAAGCCACACACCACAAGGAGGTGATCACTTGGGAAATTCCCACAGCCAGACACGATGGCGTACAAGCTTCTCTCTCTGACTGCCATCTCCGGCGAGTTCCCCACAGACCAGCTTAACAGACTTCCCGGCAGTCCATATTATCTGGAGTCTGTTGTCACTGCACTGAAAAAAGACGGGCTGCTGCGTACCTATTACCGGGATAAACTGCGCGGCTACCGTCTGGGGCCGCGAGCCAAAGCCACTCTACTGGATAGCCGACCGGACAGGTTTGCCAGCTACCTGACGGGAGATACCGACACCAACCGTTTGAAATGCGAAATTGACCGAAGACTCCGGCTACACCGCCTGGCAGAAACCTATGTGACCATGGATAATGCGGGTGTATGTGTGTATCGGGATGAAAAACCGGCAATTTTTGCGCCGGATGGTTACGCTGGCGGCAGGATTGTCTATCCTGCTTTTTTCAGTTCCAGAGAAGTGAAAGAAATGGGGATCGACACCACGAAGATCCGCAGTTCCCGCTCCACTGGAATACTCCTTGCGCCCTCCGGCATCTTCGTGACCTACAACAGCAGCAGCGCCCTGATGAAGTGGCGCTACAAATCGGAAATGCGGGTCAAGGCATTGATTTGGAGCGTAATCTGCCAACAGCGCCTGTCCCCACAGTTTCGCCATGAGGATGTTCATGGACTGATTCTGGGCAACAGCATGGATCTGGCTTACCAGATTTTGACCAGCACCGGAGGACGCAAACATGATTTCTTCATGCTGGATGGCAGCTATGAGCATTTTCTTTATCTTACCAACGACCATCAGGGGGAGGTGATACTTGCACTGTTGTGCGACCCTGGGAAAACTGCGGAGCTGGATCGCATTCTGCTCCAAGGTCTTACTGCGAGGCAGCCCGGACTGGCTATTGAGCATGACGGTGTTTCACCGGATGGCTCACCAGTCCTGTTTGGCTATTTCTGCGATCTGCCCCGTATCGCACGCTTCAACACCTCTCTCGAACTATCCGAGCGCCCGGGCACACTGATCTGCTTTGACTTCCAGGCAGAGGTACTTCGCAGCTACTGCGGTTCCCGGGTGCGCTTCCAGACCATTGACTTCACAAAATTCGAGGGGAGGTTGTTCCCATAAACAAGAAAAAACTGATCGTGAGCCTGATTGCAGCGCCCTTTGCCATTCTTGCGATCCTATACGCAGGCGGCTTTCTGGCACAGCTTTTGGGTAACTATGCAACCTGGAAACAGGGCGGCGGTATTCCCGGCGATGGTACTTCACCGCTGGCCGCTTCGCCCGACTTCCTTCTCTGCCTTTCCTCTGTGCTCCGACCGCCTTATGGCGTGTATGGCATTTTGATCTGCATTGGCTTGTTAGCAGTGCTGCTCATCATGGTCATGCGCATGGGATATGGTGATGCCGGTGAGTATGATGAAGACCGCAATTTCTCCTACTCCGCCAAAGGCACTTATGGCACCTCCGGCTGGATGTCCCGCAAAGAAATGTCCGGCGTACTGGATCTGGTGCCCGATCTGCGCAAACACAAGGGTGTTGTACTGGGTATGCTGGATGGCAAAGCAGTCTGCATACCGGAAGATACCAGAATCAACAGTAATCTGGCAGTCTACGGCGCCAGTGGTTCCATGAAAACCCGTTCGTTTTGTATGAACCGTATCCTTCAGGCCACTGTCCGAGGCGAAAATGGCGCCGGAGAATCGCTGATCATCTGCGATCCCAAATCGGAATTGTACGAGAAGTCAAGCGAATTTCTCCGCAGCCGGGGCTATTGTGTCAAGGTATTCAACCTCGTTTCGCCTGAAAACTCAGATTCCTGGTGTTGCCTTGCCGAAGTTGAGGGACAGGAACTAATGGCCCAGCTTTTTGTAGATGTCATCATCAAGAACACCACGAACAACGGCAAGAGCGACCATTTCTGGGATGCCTGTGAGATGAATCTGCTCAAGGCCTTGGTACTGTATGTGGATCAAGGCTATGCGGAAGAAAACCGCAACATTGGCGAAGTCTACCGGCTGCTGACTCTCAATGGGGAATCCCAACTTGACACATTGTTCGAGGCGCTTCCTTCCACGCACCCTGCCAAAGCACCCTACAGCCTGTTCAAGCAGGCCAGCGACACAGTGCGAAGCGGCGTGATTATCGGTCTGGGCAGCCGCCTGCAGGTATTCCAGTCTGAGCTGATCAAAAAAATTACCGCTAAGAATGAGATCGATCTGGAGCTTCCGGGTCAGCAGCCCTGTGCCTACTTCCTCGTTACCAGCGACCAGGACAGCACCTTTGATTTTCTGGCCTCGCTGTTTCTATCTTTCTGCTTCATCAAACTGGTGCGATATGCAGACCACAACTGCGAGGGCGGCAAACTGCCTGTGCCTGTCCATATCCTTGGGGAAGAACTGACAGCGTGCGGCACGATCCCCGACCTCTCCCGCCGGCTCAGCGTAATACGCTCCCGGAATATCTCCATGTCCTATATCCAGCCGGAAGCTGCCGATCTCAATCCCGAAGAACCGCCTCCCAAGCCAAAACGTACCCGCAAAAAAAACGGACGCCGTGGACGGCGAAGGTGTATCCCCATCTGAAAAGGCAGCCGCCAAGACATCCGGTGCAAAGGAAAAAGAAGATACCGCAGAAATTCGGAAGAATAAACCAAAGGCGGCTCCTATTCTGACGCTGGAGGTTGACGGCGAGGTTACCACCGAGACGCATGAAATGGAGACTGCCTGGCATGAAATCCTTACCTCTTACCGAAACCACAGGATTCTTACAGGAATGCTCGGCGGTGTGGAGGAGACGGAAGCCGGCAAGACGCTCGCCGTTGTGGATTATAAAGGCTTTCGCGTTGTCATTCCGCTAAAAGAGATGTTGGTAAAGCTTGAAAAGAATCTGAGAGACGCCGAATACTCGGATATGATCCGCCGCCAGAACAAGCTGCTCAGCAATATGCTGGGATGCGAAATCGACTTCGTTGTGAAAGGCGTTGATACAAAGAGCCGCACCGTTGTCGCCAGCCGAAAAGAAGCCATGCTGAAAAAAGCGTCAGGTGTTCTATATGAAGACCGATGCTTCCGGCGATTATCGTATTTATGAAGGTCGTACCATACAGGCCCGTGTGATTGCGGTTGCTGAAAAAGCGGTGCGTATCGAAGCCTTTGGAGTGGAATGCTCCATTACGGCAAGAGACCTGTCCTGGGACTGGATCGGAGACGCCAACGAGCGTTTTTCTGTCGGTGATGAAATCCTGGTCAAAATCCTTGAAGTAAATCGGGATACTATCGAGGACATCACAATCAAAGCGGATGTAAAAAGCGTATCGGAAAACACCAACCGTACCTATCTGAAGCAATGCCGCATCCAAAGCAAATATGCAGGCAAGGTTACCGATGTGCATAAGGGCGTTGTATATATCCGCCTGAACAACGGGGGCAAATGCAATTGCGCATACCTGTCTCGACAGACGAATGCCCGGCAAGAAAGATGATGTGTCTTTCGCCATCACCCACATTGACGAAGAACGCGGCGTAGCGGTGGGCATTATCACCCGTATTATCAAGCAGCATTTATAAAGCTGTTGAAAAATACCCTGTAAAGTCGTAATAGATAATCAGGACGGAAAATTCCAATTGAGGAGGAATGATATATGTAAATTTTTATCGTTCGTCTTGATTATGATTCTGCTGCTTTCTCTTACAGGATGTCAGTCAGAGGAAGGCGGTGGCTCTGCCGACCCTCCTGTTTCTGGCATCACGGGAGCGAAGTCACCTGCATTGGATAACTCATCTGCAGAGACAAGCGGCACAGAAGCAACGGATCGGTCCCCAATCCGAAAGAAACCATACGGAGTCATCTGTGACGGAAAGCGACAAATCGCCGGAGCCCGAAAGCAGTATTTCCGAAGTAACAGCAGAGCCTTCCACAAAGCCGCCTGCGCCGACAAAACCGTCTCAACCTGACGCGGAGTCAGAGCCGTCCACACCGCCGGTAACATCAGTGCCAAGCGAGCCGGAACAGACAAAACCCGATCCCAAACCGTCTGATCCACCTACGGAAAGTACCATCCCTCCGGTGGATATGGAAGCGGAATATGCCCGGATCATCCGTGAGGCAACGCAGTATGCTGAAAGCTATGCGGCAAAGGGCTTTACTTTTGTCTGGGACGATTCGCTGGAATTCGGATGGGAAACCGGGTACATGGGCACGCCCCGCGTCAAGTATGAGGGTGGACGGTGTGATCGAAAATGCTGAAATATCACATCGACAAAATTGTAAAACGCAACCGATCCAGGCAACGGTCTCTCTGGATATTCGGCAAACTACAAGGTTGTACAGGTAACAGTAGACGGAGATATCGCTTTTGTTGTCCTGTACGGGTAACACAATCATATATATCGCACAGAAAAGCGTCATTCTTCGGAATGGCGCTTTTTTGCGTTCAAAATCAAGGAGGTTATTATGAAAAAAAAAAATCAAAAACGCCTGCTGCCCCTTTTTCTCCTGATGGCGGTGATCATGCTGCTCGGTCTTGTACCGACAACGGTAATTGCTGCCGAGGTCACAATGGACTTGAGCAAGGCAGAAGTAAGCTGGGATTACACCTTAACAGATGAAGAGGGCAATTCGTTCTCGGCAGCGTATGGAATTTACGCAAAAGATAATCCATATGGCTACTCAGTTTCTCCCAGACTGCGAAAAATGCATGACTATACGGCAAAGCGTCCCGGACTGGGCAGCGATAAATCCAAGTGGGTATATGGGCAGGACTATGTTTATTGTTTTTGCATAGAGCACGGAATTCCTCTTCCGGATAGCGAAAGCTACGCCGGTTCCAGCAATGCAACGCATGGCAACAAATATGAACAGTTGTCGGCAGCGCAAAAGGATTTGCTGGCTTTAGTGCTGACTTATGGCTATCCGAACAGACCGGGTCTGGCATCATCTAAAGAAGCCAACGCCTGTTACAGCGCTACCCAACTGATCGTCTGGCAGATCACTTTGGGATTCAGGTCATCTGCCACAGAACTCAACGATAAAAGCTATCCGATGGCGGGCTATACCCGGTACCATGACCGAGCAGTATTGTAAAAACCGTATTTTAAGGATTTCTATGACCGTATTCTGACGGATATGGCGGATCACTACAAGCGGCCGAGTTTTACGAGCACACTGCAGAGCGCAGCCCCGACCTATGAATTGAAATTTGAAGGCGGAAATATACCGCTACGCTGACGGATACCAATAATATGCTTCAGAAATTCTATGTTTCTGCAAGCAACGGCGTTTCCGTATTGATCAGCGGCAATACACTGACGCTATCTTCCTCCAAACCGATCACGGATGAAGTGCTAATAAAGTTAACCGCAGAATTCCTTCCACCAGCCATACAACCGGTTTTTTGATCTGGAGCGTTCCCGGCAAGGAAGATGAAAATCAGGATATGGTGTCCGGCGTTCCCGACAACAATGACCGGTTCCGGCCTACCTTCGGGTGAAAGCGCCTGCCGGTCATATCAAACTGGTAAAGACAAGCGAGGACGGAAAGATCGGAAATGTCCCGTTCCATATTTCAGGCAGCGGCATTGACAAGATATCCGCACACAGTCTGACGGGACCTTACTGCTGGAGAACTTGCAGCCTGGAGTGTATGAAATAACCGAACAGACTGAAAACAAGTATGAGCCGCAGGCAACAAAACGGGTCACCGTGGTGTCCGGTCAGACCGCCACAGTCACCTTTAACAACACGCTCAAACGAGGCGATTTGTCTGTTACCAAGACAGCAGAGGACGGCTTTGTTGAGGATAAGACCTTTCATCTTTACGGAACCAGTCTGTCCGGTTTGAAAGTAGATGAATACGCTGTCACCGACAGCCGAGGCATCGCCACCTTCCGGGATGTGCTGATCTCCGGAAGCAAGCCCTATACTCTCGAAGAGGTCGGCGTTGAGGACAAATATGTTGTACCGAAAGCGCAGCAGGTAGCAATCGAGTGGAACAAGGTAACGCAAAAATCCTTTGACAATGTATTGAAAAAATGGCGGGCCACTTTAACGAAATCCGACAGCGAAACCGGGACAGCGCAGGGTGACGCCAGCCTTGAAAATGCTGAATACGGCGTATTCAAAGGCAACCAGCTTGTGAAGAGCTATTTTACCGGCCCGAATGGTGATTTTGTTACGGACTGGTATCCCTGCGGCGATGACTGGAGCATAAAGGAACTGGCACCTTCTCAGGCTACCTGCTTAATCCGAAGGTCTATCCTGTCGGCGCAGAACCGAAACAGTATGAGCTGGAGTACAATGAGCTCGCCGTTGACGTGGATGAGGATATATTGAAGGGACGAGTTGCGATCATCAAGCACAGCGATGACGGCTCTACCGGTATTGAAAATCCCGAAGCAAATGCAGAATTTCAGATATTCCTCCGAGCAGCCGGTTCCTACGAAAACGCTGCGAAAACGGAACGAGATATCCTGATGCTGTGACGAATATGGTTTTGCCGAAAGCAAGGAGCTCCCCTTCGGCTGGTACCGAGTGCATCAGACAAAAGCCGGAGTCCCGGGAACAGAATTCGTCAAGGATTTTGATGTTTTCATCTCTAAAGACGGTGCGGTCTACCGCTATCTGCTGAACAACGCGCAGTTTGAAAGCCGCGTGATGGTTGTCAAGAAGGATGGCGAAACCGGAAACACCGTTCCGCTTGCCGGGCATGGCTACAACCTGTATGATCCGGAAGGCAACAAGATATCCATGACGCTGACTTATCCGGAAGTTATGGAGATCGACACCTTCTTATACAGACAGCAATGGTTATCTGATTACCCCCGAGACCCTGCCCTACGACAAGGGCTACTCGCTGGTGGAGGTCGAGACAGTTGAGCCCTATGTGCTGGATTCTACACCGGTGCATTTCAATATTATCCCGGAAAACGCCAGCGAACATGACGGCGTGACCGTCGTAGTAGTCGAAAAAAGCAAATATGCCGCAAAAGGGACGATCTCCCTTTACAAAGACGGCGAAGTGTTTTCTTCCGTCACCACTACCGGCGGCGAGGACAGCCCGCTGCTTTATCGGCCGGTATATGCCAAAGCCGGTCTAGCGGGAGGCGTGTACGATGTAGTTGCCACCACAGATGTGTTTTCCGGCGGCGTGCTGCGTTATGCCGCAGGTGAAACAGTCGCAACTCTGACTACCGAACTGGATGGCAGGGTGACCAGCGAGCCTCTGTACTTATCCACTTATCAGATTTTTGAACGAAAGGCGCCTTACGGCATGATTCTCAATCCCGAACCGATTACGGTAACGCTTTCCCTTTATGCAGGTCAGCATGTGGAAATCACTACTGCTGAGGCGCATATCACCAACGAGCGCCAGCATGTGCAGATAGAGCTTTCAAAGTGCTGGAGCAGGATGAACGCTTTGGTATCGGGATGAACGGCGAGCTTTTTGTCCGTAAAATTTGCGCTTTACGCCGCTGAGGATTTGATCGCAGCCGATGGAACAAAAATCCCGAAGGATGGCCTGATCGAGATTGTCTCCTGTGATGAAAACGGCAAGGCGGCCTTTTTTAACCGATCTGCCTGTTGGTGCTGCCCTGTATGTCCGGGTACAGCACGGATGAACACTATCAGATGATCAGCGATAAAACATACCCTGTTTTTATTTGAATACGCCGGCCAGGACATCGAAACTGTATTTATCAGCGTAAACAACGGCGAGGGCATTGAAAACAAGCTGATTCGCGGCGACATCTACGGGATGAAAGTGAGTGAGGACGGCGACAGCGTTGCTGAGTCGGTATTTGGTTTGTTTGCGCCGGATGAAACCGAATTCAGTGAGGAAAACGCTTTGATGACCGCCATATCCAATGAGGCAGGCGAATTTGCCTTTTGGGCATTCCCTACGGAGACTGGGTTATCAAGGAATTGTCTGTTTGCCGCAATATATTTTATCCGACGAGCTGTTCCGGGTGACGGTGAGCGAACCGGCGCAGCGCATTGAAATCAAAGCGGTCAACAAATGGGTCACCGGCTCCGGTGCAGACAACAAAGGTAGATGCAGACTATCCGAAAACAAGCTGTCAATGCACTGTTCGGGGTTTACCTTGATGTTAACGACAATAAGGTTTTCGACGAAGGCATTGACACATTTGTGGATCATATGCAGGAGATCGAGCCTGGTGTGTATCGGATGGACGGGCTGCGGTATAACGGGTATTTCCTGTTTGAATCCAAAAAGCTCGAGGAAGGGTTTCTGAAGGACGACCGCTACTTCTACTTCCAAATCTCGGCTGACGGAGAAACGGTGATGGTGGAGAATGAAAAAAAGGTGTCGGCTTTGTCAATGACCTGTGCCTCACACTCCCGACAATCCCTCTCCCCCACAGACCGGAGACCATTCGCATATCCTGCTTTGGCTCCTGCTTGCTTCCGGCTCGCTTGTATCCATAATTATTCTCTGCTGCAAGCAGAAAGAAACATAAATCTCTTTAATGTTTTGGGGCGGCAGACATCCATTTCGATGTCTGCCGCTTTCCCTTTATATGCCTCAAGGGGGATCTTTTTGAAAAGTAGTATATTGAAAGTGAGGGAAAAAACATGCAGAATCAAAACCTGTTATATCAATTCCTCAGTCTGACCCGCGGTTCCTGGCGGAATGCTTTTTATGTGGATTGCATCGATTGTCCTTTTTTTGAGAACAGCCAATGCGGCAGACATTTGCTAATTACTGATGCAGAGGTGCGCCGTTTATTCTGTCCGTACCGTATTTTGAAGAAATAACCGGCGATAAGGTGGATAAATTCGAGTGCTCCGCCATCATCACAAAAAAGAAGTGTTTGAAAGTCTGTTTCACCGATGGCTGAGCTGGAATGTAACCAAACCGAAGGAGTGCAGTATTCTGCAGATCCTTCCTGAAACGGACAACCATACGCTTTAATACGTGTTATGTCCGTAAAAAACAAGTATTGGAGGTGTTTTTATGAAGAAAATAACAATTCACTGCCCCTACTGCGGGGCAAAAGCAACGCTGCATCCGGCCAGTTATGTTTACGGAGACGCAGCAAAAACAGAAAATATGCTCTATGCCTGTGACCGATACCCGAAATGCGATTCCTATGTAGGCGCCCACAAGAAAAGCAAGCTGCCGATGGGGACACTCGCAAACGGTGGTCTCCGCAACAAACGCATTCAGGCTCACAAAGCCGTTGACTGGATGTGGAAATCGGGACTCATGACCAAATGGCAGGCTTACAAGTGGATGCAGGGCAAGCTGGCCTTGAATGAAGAACAAGCCCATATTGCCAAATTCAGTGAATACATGTGTGACCGCCTGATTGTGGAATGTGGAAAAGCATATGAAAATCAAAAAACAGCCGCCTGAAGCCGGAGGAAAAAGGATGAAAAGGAGTGAAAAATGCTATGAAAAATTTCTCTGAACGCAGAGCAAAACATACTGGTTGAAAAAAATCTCGGCATAGTAAAACTTGCAATCCATAAGAGCATCATCGTCAACGATAACCTTTATGGCTTTGCGTATGACGATCTGTATCAGGAAGGCTGTATCTGGCTATGCAAGGCGGCACTCAGCTATAATGAAGCCCGTAATGTAAAATTTTACCACCTATGCCGAAAAAGTTGTTACCAACGGTCTCCGGACATATTGCCGTTTAATGTGTAGCAAGCAAAAAGCACTATGTTTCCTTGCTTTGCACGGAGGCGAAACCGATGATATCGTTTATACCGTGAAACCGGTTTCCTCAGAGGAACTTTTGAACCGTCTGCTTGAAGAACAGGACATCTATCTGCTTCTGCACAGCTGCAAGCAGCAATATACAGGAACCGTACGGCTCGGTATCGAGGCGATTGAGTGAAGGTCAAAGGGCTTGTCCGGCGCCGAGATTGCCAAAATGTACGGCATCAAGTCCAATCTTGTCGGAGCATGGATTCCGGGCTGCCAAAAGCTCCGGCAAACGAAATCTTTATGCAATATTTTGAAAGAACTGTTGAAAATGGCAGCGCCTAAGTCGTAAAAAAAGAGTAATAAAGAAAATGAGGGTGGTTTTATGAATAAGCTATATATACCGCGGTAGGCCGTATGCAATTCAAAGGAAAAACAAGGGCGTTCGCTGCCCGATGGTTATTCTCAATAACCGGGAGTACATTCTGGATATTCAGGAGATGATGGTGTGGTCCCTTTTGAACTGGCGGATTCTATCTGAAGATGAAATTCGGACGCTCTATGAAAGGAAAGCCAATGAGACCGGATGTATGAGTCACCGCCCTGTGTCAGAGTGTATGAAAAGACTGGTTCAGCGCGGATTAGTTGCCGAGGGTGAAGGTGAGCTTGGTTCGGATGCGCTTTATGACCTGCTCTCCGACCTGTATGTCATTCCGATTGCGGAGAATCTGCTTTTGCGGCTGATTTCTTTTGTTCGCCTTACCGTATTTGAAAGAATACCGTATTCGGTAACCAAACAGCTATTCCGCAAAGACAAGCGAAACAGCGAAGAACAAAAGGTCATGCTGCTGGCAAATCAGGCAATTCTGTCTACGGCGGAAATTATCAAATGTGCCGAGCTGAATGCCTTTGAGTTTTGCTCTGAGGATGAATTGATCGACATCCTTTACCATGATGAATACATGACCAGCGAAAACATCGCCCATAGTGTGCGTTTTCTGCCCCAATGCCGTCCGATCATTACTTCCGTAGCGAATCTGTATCTGCGCAGGCAAATCATTTTTGAAAGGATGTAAGCGATGGAAAAAATAAAAAACGCGCCGGCACCGCTCAAAAGAAAACTGTTTTTTACCTGCATAATCGGGATACTGTGTCTGCTTATCGGCATTGCAATGTTTCTACTTGTGGGGGGACAGGATAATGCTGTTTTAAGCCTTGCTGTATGCGTACTCAGCTTCGGCAAGGCGGCAGACTATTACGGATCATCTGCGGCGGGAAATACGAAGCCATAGAAGGCACCTGTGTTGCTGTTTTGCCGAAGCCTTTACGAAAGATACCGTAAAATAAAGATTATGGACGATAACGGCAATGAGTCCTCCATGCTGCTCGGAAAGCAGTCCAAAGTAAAAAATAGGCTATCGTTACCGCTTTTATTTCAAAGGAAACGCAGCATATTTCGCTGGGCAGCGAATATTTAGATTCTGCAATGTCCTCTGATTGCTTTCTGGGCTATGAAAATTGGGTGAATTACCAAAGCACAACGGAATAGCTACAAATAACAAGTATGGCAGGGGATGAGCCGAATCTCGTCTCTGCAAGACTTTAATCTGCATGATGCTATTGTTTGGAAAAATGTGTTTACTTGCGCCTGTTTATCCAGAAAAATGTGCGAAAATACCATTGATAAACTCAGAAAAACGTGTTTATACTATTATCGACTAATACGAGAGGTCGGTGATTTGATTGAAACGCAATGCCATACAAAGATTTAATACTGTGGAAGTCAGTGAAGAACGCAAACCAATGGTGCTGAAAGGTGCAAGACAGGTGGGAAAAATCCTGGCTGATGAAGAGTTCGGACAAGCTGTTATGATAATTTCGTTTACTTCAACCTTTGAGAAGATGAACTGAAATCCATATTTGAGACAAATAAAACCCGCACCGGTATTATTGAACTGCTTTCAATGATTTGCGGTGATAAATCGAACCGGAAAAGACTCTGATCATTTTTGACGAAATACAAGAGTGTGCTGAGGCGCTGAATCACGCTCAAATACTTTAAGGAAAAAGCAAACGAATATCATGTTATTGCTGCTGGAAGTCTTCTCGGAACTCTTCTCGCAAAACCAAAATCCTATCCGGTCGGTATGGTAAATCTATTGGATATCCATCCCTGACCTTTGACGAATTCCTTGACGCGACTAATCCCTCGCTCTATGCCTATTATAAAAAGTATTCAAAAGGGCAGCAAATAGAAAATATTTTCCATAATCGACTTACGGAGGAATATAACAACTATCTTATTATCGGAGGCCAAAAGCCTGCATTGCACACGCTGTTAAGTTTGTATGCAAGTGTCAGTGATTTTTTGCGCCCTTTCAGGGCCGAAAAACTGCTGGCACTTTTTTATATAGATAATAATGCCAATGGCAGAAAGGAGTGTTATGGCACAGATTTTTGTGTTCGGGCGCGTCATGAACGACCTCGTACCCAAAGAAAGCCAGTCCAAACAAAGCTATGTATGCTTTGATCTGATGGAACGCACCAAAAACTGGACGCAGTTCTATCAGGTATGGGCCTGGGATGCAGATGTCACCCGGCTCATGCAATTCAAGGTCAAAAAAGGCAGTATGATCTGGCTTGCCGGCTCACAGCGGCTGGTAGATGTTCGCATGAAGGACGGTAAATTGGAAAAGAAGCTGAAGGTCAGTCTAAATGACTTTGGTTTCCTCCCCAAACAGCCCGCCACAGCGAACAGACAGGAGAATGACCCGGACATTACTGCGGAACCCGCACCGCCTCCCACAGAGGTATTGGACGGTGACCGTGAATCCCTGCCGGAGTAGTTTACTTCGGCGCCCAAGAGGGACCGTATCAAGTTTTTCAGAATGAAACTGAAAGCTTGGTGCGGTCCCTCTTTTTTTGTTTTCCAACAAATTCAGAAAAAAGGATGGTATCAAACATGAATAATGACAGAGGACTTTTGAGTGGCAGCATCACGATCCTGATTGGTGCGGTCATCGCAATTATGGCTCTGGTACGCGGGCCCTGGCAAGTCTGGCTGCTTCTGGGCGTTTTCACTCTCTGGGGACTGTGGGTAGTTTTGATCCTGCTTCTCCCCTATATGCAGCAGGCTAAGCGGCATCGCCAGCGTCAGCAGCGCACCAGACAACTCCATGCAGAAGGCATCCAAACAAGAAATTTTGAAATTCCTGACCTGGGCAGCACCAGCTCCGATGACCTGCTGATTCGCCACACCAACCATCGTATTCTGGCATATCTGCGCTCCGCTTATCCGCAAGCCACCTTCGAGTGGTGTGAAAAGCAGCCGGAGCAGCTGATCCGCAATGGCGGTACCGGCCGCATCCGTGTTTTTGGCATTGACGAGTTTGATCACGCTGATGTGACACTGGATCAGAACGCCAATATCAAATGCGATATGGTCAAGATCGTTCCGCTATCCAAGGTCGGCGGAGAAACCGATGAGGATGATACAACTCCTCCGAACAGGCAGCCCGTTGATCCCCGTATCTGGTATGAAACACAGGGACGCTCTGTACTGGAAACACTGATCTCCGACCTTAATTCCCGTGGGCACAGCAAACTGACGCTTCGGGAAGACGGTGATATCTGCATTGAGCAGGGCGAAGATGCTGTTTCTCAGGAGCATCTGAACAACTTTCCCCAGAAGGTCTACTGGCCCCGTCTGGCAGAGGTACTGGAAAGCAATGGTCTGGCCGCAGAAGTCACTGCCCAGGGCATTCAGGTGTCCTGGTAATGCTTCTGACGCCAAGGAGCGAAGAGAAAGGAGTGAACTTGACGAATGAAATCAGGACTTACCATCGTGGAAATGGCACAGCAGATTGAACGCCAATCCAAACTCAAGCAAGACTATTTGCTTGATACCAGACGGCTTCAAGTAGAACCTTTTGGTTCTCAACTTTATCTCCATACCTTTGATGACCACGATGACCCACTGGTAGAGCCATTGGAGATTAACCAGATCGCCCATCGGCAGATCGGCACACATCTGAAGATTCCGGCTGCTTACTATGACCGTATGCTTTCCGATTATCCAGAACTGCTGGCGGAGAATGTGAATTCCTGGTTCCAGCGGGAACCGACCCAGCGTATGGTCCGCACTCTGGATGGCACTGTACGGGCGTTTTTGAGCAACCGCTATCGCCGCATTGACAATCTGGACATTGCAGAAATCGTCCTTCCTGTCATTCAGCAAATGGAGGACGCCTATTTTGAAAGCTGCCAGATCACGGACAGCCGTATGTACATCAAGGTAGTCAACAAGCGGCTTGAAGCCGAAGTTGTACCCGGTGACATCGTACAGTCCGGCGTTATCATCAGCAATAGCGAAGTTGGACTGGGTTCCGTCAACATCCAGCCTTTGGTCTATCGGCTGGTATGCAGTAACGGCATGGTCGTCAACGATGCCCAGACTCGCCGCACTCACATCGGCCGGGTCAATGAGGCAGATGAAAACTTCCAACTGTTCTCACAGGAGACATTGGCCGCTGATGACCACGCATTTGCCATGAAGATCAAAGATACCGTGATGGCCGCCGTGGATGAAACGCGGTTTACACGTGTAGTTGGCATGATGCGTGAAGCCACAACCGTTCAGATGAATACCACTGATATTCCCGGCGTTGTCCGTCTGGCAAGCAAGGATTTCAATATCACCGAGGAAGAAAGCACCGGCGTTCTGCAGCGTCTGATTGAAGGCAAGGATCTGACCCTCTATGGGCTATCCAATGCCGTAACACGCTTTAGTCAGGATGTGGACAGCTATGACCGCGCCACTGCCCTGGAGGGGATCGGATACAATATCCTGTCCATGCCCCGACAGCAGTGGAACCGTATCAATCAGATGGCCGCCTGACCATCTGCAACCATCACAGTTTTTAAGGAGGAACCACTATGTATAATCAGAACAGCGATTTGATGAAACAGGAAAAATTCATGCTCCCCACTATGATCGAAGGCGATTTCAGCGCCGAGGAACTGGCTGAGGACGCCGATGGTCTGCAGATGAGCTTTCAGCGTGTCAAGATTCCCGCCGGCGGCACACTCCAGTTTGAGATGCCGTCCGATGAAAAGAATCTGG
>VOFB01004012.1_pt1 | contig 36090 bp, 54 predicted proteins | sample 5384141 | NCBI WGS metagenome assembly VOFB01 (sample SAMN12384721, study PRJNA508395) | human gut metagenome | isolation source: healthy gut A | host: Homo sapiens | reverse complement strand
CCAGACCAATGCCACGGTCATAGGTTCTGTCCTGAACCGTTATGAAGGTGTTCTTGCGGCGCAGACCGGACACGTAAGCTGTCATGAGGCCGGAGCAATCGAGTATACAGGACATAAGGTACTGACACTTCCGGCAGAAAACGGAAAGATCAAAGCAGAAAGTATCACAGATTATGTGGAAACTTTTTATGGGGATGAAAGTCACGACCATATGGTATTTCCGGGAATGGTTTATATTTCTCATCCGACAGAGTACGGAACACTTTATACGAAGAAAGAGCTGGAGGAAATTTCCGAGGTATGCCATAAATACGAGCTTCCGCTGTTTCTGGACGGAGCAAGACTTGGCTACGGTCTGGTAAGTCCGGAAGCAGATGTGACACTTGAGGATATCGCCAGATGTACAGATGTGTTCTACATCGGCGGAACCAAGGTAGGAGCACTCTGCGGTGAGGCAGTGGTCTTTACGAAAAAAGCTCCGAAGCACTTTATGACTATGGTGAAGCAGCAGGGAGCCCTTCTGGCAAAAGGCCGTCTTCTGGGAATCCAGTTTGACACACTGTTTACCGATGATCTGTATACAAGGATCAGCAAAATGCTATTGAAACAGCTATGAAGCTGAAAAGAGCCCTTCAGGAAAAAGGATATCAGCTTTTCCTAGATTCTCCCACGAACCAGCAGTTTGTAGTTTTGGAAAATAAAAAGAAAGAAGAACTGGGCAAAGAAGTTCAGTTTGATTTCTGGGAAAAATATGATGAAGATCATACAGTGATCCGTTTTGCCACAAGCTGGGGAACAAAAAAAAATGGAAGATATTGACGCGCTGATCGAGTTGCTGTAGGGCTGTCGGCAGACGATAAAAGAGATGAGATGGAAAAACTCCGTGAGGTCCGGGGTGAATGCAGACCTCACGGAGTTTTTGTTTTCGAAAATTATAACTTCTTACCCTTCTCAGCAGCTGCGGTAAGCGCTTCGAATACGGCACTGCGGAAGCCGCTCTTTTCCAGGGTGCGGACACCTTCAATGGTAGTTCCTGCCGGTGAGCAGACCATGTCTTTCAGGTCTCCCGGGTGTCTGCCGGTTTCCAGAACCATTTTGCCGAGAACAGTCTGGGAAGCAAATTTATAAGCCTGTTTACGAGGCATTCCCTGGCTGACAGCGGCATCTGCCATGGCTTCGATAAACATAAACACATAAGCAGGTGAACAGCCGCCTACAGCGCCTGCGGCGTCCATCAGACGCTCCGGTATCACTTCGGTACAGCCAAAGCTGTCTGTGATCTTAAGGATTTCTGCCAGTTCGTCTTCCGAAACCCGGTCATTGGTACATACAGCAGTCATTCCGGCCCCAACCTGTGCAGGAGTATTAGGCATAAAACGGACAACTTTCAGAGGAAGACCGGCTTTTTCTTCCAGCCATGCAAGAGTCTTGCCGGGAGCGATTCCGATGATGGTGTGCTCTGTCGAGACTGTCGTGGACCTCTGTGAGAACTTCCTCATAAAACTGCGGCTTTACTGCAAGAACGACAGTTTTTGCAGATCTGACTATTTCATTGTTATCCAGAGTGGTGACAACACCAAGAGTTTTTTCACTGCGCGCTCTGCCTTCGTCTGTAAGGTTGGAAACAATGATCTCGTCCTTTGAAAAGATCCCCTGACGGAGAATACCGCCGATCATGGCAGAGGCCATATTTCCACATCCGATAAATCCAATCTTCATAAACAAAAATCCTCCTGAAATTTATAAAAAGGACACGCCTGACTGCGTGCCCTCTTTGGCAATGAAAGCAGATAACGGGAATCGAACCCGCCTCCTCAGCTTGGGAAGCTGATATTCTACCGATGAACTATATCTGCCTGCATTACTAATTATAGCACCTGAAATAAGAAATACAAGTGCGATTTACGATACCAGTCAGTGATCGCTCTGCGTTACTGTTCATTGGTAATATCCCGCGAAGCGTGTTACTGAGAACGGAGTGAACAGTAATCACTCTGCCAGCCCTGGCTCATGGTACTGTTATGATATCTGGTGGAATAAGTTACATCTTCTCCGAACCAGTCCGGCGCAGTGTAGGCATTGGCGGCTTCCTCTGTAGGAAATTCCACCTCAGCCAGAAGAACTCCCTCGTATTCTCCGTGGAACACATCCAGTTCAATAAAAAGTCCGTCTTTTTCCCTGGGATCACATAGCGGTCCTTGGTAATGAGGATACCGTCTGCTTTAGGCTTCAGATGCTCATAGGCTTCAGCGGTGAGCGGAAGATTATATTCTTCACGGCTCATGAGACCCCTGGATTTGTAAGTAAGAAAATAGTCATCATCCTGCCGGCGGATGCGGACAACAGGGGAAGTGCAAAGATACCCCTGCTCGATCCTGTGGCAGGGATAGGAAGCCAGATCCTGCGGAAGGTCATCCTTCCGGATCAGAAATTTACGTTCGATCTCCATATAAAAACCTCCGGGTTTGTGAAATGAAAAGATATTATGTTCAGTCTACAGGAAAAAAACAGGATTTGCAATGGCATATCTGTTGAAATTTTTGACATTTTCAGATGAAAAAAGCATTATGGAAGGGAATGGGGAATACAGAAAATATTTATGGATTTTATAAAAGAAAGGATGAACAGGATCATGAGCAAAGTATATATTTTTTTCGCAGACGGATTTGAAGATATCGAGGGACTGACTGTGGTAGATCTGATGCGGAGAGCAGGAATCGACATCCAGACAGTATCTATCAAAGAGACAAAAGAGATCAGAACCTCTCATGGGATCGATCTTCTTACAGACCGTACCTTTGGAGAATGTGATTTTTCCGATGCGGATATGCTTGTAATTCCGGGAGGAATGCCGGGAACAAAATATCTGGAGAAATATAAACCGCTGACTGAGCTTCTGACAGATTTCTATCAGAATGGTGGCAAGGTAGCAGCTATTTGTGCGGCACCAGGTATATTCGAGAGACTTGGATTCCTGAAAGGCAGAAATGCTACATCGTACCCATCTGTTATGGAACAGCTTAAAAGTGCCAGAACATCTCTGGAGCCTGTAGTGGTAGATGGAAATGTAACTACCAGCAGAGGCCTTTGGAACAGCCATCGATTTCAGCCTTTCCCTGATCGGACAGCTGGAGGGAAGCGCAAAGGCAGAAGAGATCGCTGAATCGGTGGTGTATGTAAGAGCATGAAAAAAGAGATGAAACAGGTCCTGTGGGTAGTGGCGCTTTTTGTTATACTGATGACAGCCACAGGAAATTTGGTGTCAGCTGCCGGCTTTGACTGGTCGGATGATACATTCGGGAATGCTTGCAAAAAGTGTATTCCGTATCTTTCAGGTCAGGCGGAGGAGCCTCCTCTGCTATATATAAAAATTGGAAAAGAAACAGAAATATGGTTCCATGATCACGATTCCCAAAGTGCCGCAGGTCCCAGCAGGATATCAGGCAGAAGGATGGTCTCTGAAAAAGGAGGAGCGGAGGCAGGATATAAGCCGGGAAAAAAAATATTTTGTAAAAAAGAAATGTAACGTTTTATGCAGTGATAAAAAGAAGAACAATCCCAAACTGATCCTGCACAGGAATGACGGAGATATCTACAAGATCATCCAGGCTCCAAGCGGAAAACTGAAACTACCGGTGATGGCCAATGAAGAGAATTATACATTCCTTGGATGGTCTACCAGGGCAGGTCAGAAGACCGCACCAAGGTATGAAGCCGGACAGGTGATCACAGTCAGTGGGACCATGCATCTCTATGCGGTGAGATTCTGGCGGTATCAGGAACCGAATCTGGTCAGGAACAGCTTTCATTATCCTGAGAATTACGAAAGGATCATCTTTGTGGGAGATTCCAGGACATATGGTCTTCAGAAGGTATTGTACGAACAGTTTGGAAAGGAGTATGTGGACAGCCATGTCAGCTTTGTATGCTGTTCTAATACGGAACTGGGCTGGCTGAAGTCAACGGGCGCACAGGCTCTTTTGAAAGAAATAGAAAAATGTCGTAAAAATGAAAAAAAATACGCAAAAGATCGCAGTGGTGTTTAATCATGGTATCAATGATCTCAGAGATATTAACGGAAAACAGGATCTGAATGATAGACTCTCACAGTACGTGTCTTATATGAAAAAGCTGGGAACAAAGCTTTCCATGAAAAACTGCAGTCTGTATTATATGTCTGTGAATCCGATCAATGGAGGAAAGGGAAGTACCAAGAATCGTAAATGTGAGGATGTCGGACTTTTAACAGCGGTCTTGCCGGTGAGCTTGGAAGTCAGTACCACTATATTGATGTTTACAGTTATCTGATGCGGACCGGATATGGTACTGTATCAATACGGGAGACGGTACAGACGATGGTGTTCATTATACGCCTAAAACTTATAAAAGGATTTTTACATTTTGTCTTAACAACATAAGAAAAGACAGAAAATTACTTTAACATTGAGGACGTGGGCAGCTGAAAATGCCCTGTGGGGGCATATGGAAAACTGAAAAAATACTGGCGTTTTTACAGTGGTTATGCTATACTACAGAAATGACTGTAAATATATAAATGCGAGTGTTAACTATTTTATATAAGGTATTTACTCGATATCATTAAGGAGGAACAGGAAACATGAGTTTACAGGTGGAAAAACTGGAGAAAAAAACATGGCGAAACTTACAATCGAAGTTTCCGCCGAGGATCTTGACAAAAGCAATGCAGAATGCATACCAGAAAGCAAAAGGAGAATCACCCTCCCTGGATTCCGTAAAGGCAAAGCTCCAAGAAAAATGATCGAGCAGATGTATGGCAAAGGAATCTTCCTTGAAGATGCTGTTAACGCTCTGATTCCGGAACACTACAGCAAAGCATTGAGCTGAATGCGACCTTGAGATCGTATCCCAGCCGGCAATCGACATCACACAGGCTGAGCCAGGAAAGGCTTTCATCTTCACAGCAGAAGTTGCTGTTAAACCGGAAGTTACTCTTGGTGAGTACAAAGGACTAGAGGTTCCGAAGTCTGAAACAGAAGTGACAGACGAGGATGTTGAAGCTGAACTGAAGAAAGAACAGGAGAAAAACTCCAGAACAATCAGAGTTGAAGACGCAGCACAGAACGGCGATACAGCAACTATCGATTTCGAGGGATTTGTTGATGGTGAAGCTTTTGAAGGCGGTAAAGGAACAGACTACCCGCTGACACTTGGTTCCAACACCTTCATCCCGGGATTCGAGGAGCAGCTTGTTGGTGCTAACACTGGTGATCACGTAGAAGTAAAGGTTACATTCCCGGAGGAGTATCAGGCAAAAGAGCTGGCTGGCAAAGAAGCTGTATTCCAGTGCGATGTTAAGAAAGTAGAAGCAAAAGAGCTTCCGGAGCTGGATGACGACTTTGCAAAAGATGCTTCTGAGTTCGATACTCTTGCAGAGTACAAAGAAGACATCAAGAAGAACCTGACAGAAAAGAAAGCAGAAGAAGCAAAACGCTGCAAAAGAAGATGCAGCAGTAGATAAAGCAATCGAAAATGCACAGATGGAAATCCCGGACGCAATGCTCGAGTACACAGATTCACGTCAGATGCTGGATGATTTCGCCAGAAGAATGCAGTCTCAGGGTTTACCATGGAACAGTACTTCCAGTTCACAGGAATGAGACCTGAGAAAATGCAGGAGGAAATGAAGCCACAGGCTCTGAAGAGAATCCAGACAAGACTTGTTCTTGAAAGATCGCTGAGGTAGAGAACATTCAGCCAACAGAGGAAGAGGTTGACGAAGAGATCTCCAAGATGGCAGAGATGTACAAGATGGAAGCAGACAAATTAAAAGATTCATCGGTGAGAACGAGTTAGAGCAGATGAAGAAAGATATGGCTGTACAGAAAGCAGTTACATTATTGCCGATGACGATGTAAGGCGTAATAAACCTCGATTTTAATACGAATGGAGGGCAAAATGAGTTTAGTACCTTACGTCATTGAGCAGACAAGCAGGGGAGAGAGAAGTTACGATATCTATTCAAGACTTCTTAAGGACCGAATCATTTTCTTGGAGAAGAGGTAAAGATGTCAGTGCTAACCTCTTGTCGTAGCACAGATGTTATTCCTGGAAGCAGAAGATCCTTCAAGGATATTCATTTCTATATTAACAGCCCGGGTGGATCAGTATCTGCCGGTATTGCTATATATGATACAATGCAGTACATCAAGTGTGATGTTTCTACAATCTGTATTGGTATGGCTGCAAGTATGGGTGCATTCCTTCTTTCAGGCGGTGCCAAGGGAAAGCGACTTGCTCTTCCTAATGCAGAGATTATGATTCACCAGCCATCAGGCGGTGCAAGAGGTCAGGAAACTGAGATCAGAATCGTTGCTGAGAATATACTTAAGACAAGAAATAAGTTAAACGAAATACTGGCAGCTAATACTGGCAAGTCAGTTGAAGAGATTTCACGCGACACAGAGAGAGATAACTATATGACAGCACAGGAAGCTGTTGCATATGGACTTATCGACAGTGTTGTAGAGAAGAGATAATAATTGCTTATGATAAGGAAGATGCCTGCAGATAATACATTTGCAGGTGTCTCCCTTGTTTTTGTGTGATAAGCGAACCTTTATTTAAAGGATTTATAGTGATTTGGAGGATAGTATGGCAGGCAGAAATATTGACGAGAAGCTTAGATGCTCATTCTGTAATAAGACACAGGATCAGGTTAAAAAGCTGATTGCAGGACATAATGGTGTTTACATTTGTGATGAATGTGTAGAAATATGCAGCGATATCCTTGATGAAGAGTTTGAAACTGAGACAGATGCAAAAGAAGTGGTTGATGGAATGAATATCAACCTGCTTAAGCCGAAGCAGATAAAAGAATTCCTTGATGATTATGTTATAGGACAGGATGATGCAAAGAAGGTACTTGCTGTTGCTGTATATAATCATTATAAGAGAATAATGTCACAGGCTGATTTGGATGTAGAGTTACAGAAGAGTAATATTCTTATGCTTGGACCAACAGGTTCAGGAAAGACATTCCTTGCACAGAATCTTGCAAGACTTCTTAATGTACCTTTTGCAATTGCTGATGCGACAACTCTTACAGAAGCCGGATATGTAGGAGAGGATGTTGAGAATATCCTATTCAAGCTTATTCAGGCAGCAGATTATGATATTGAACGTGCACAGTATGGAATTATCTATATTGATGAGATTGACAAGATCACAAGAAAATCCGAAAATCCATCAATAACCAGTGATGTTTCCGGTGAGGGCGTGCAGCAGGCTCTTCTGAAGATCCTGGAAGGTACGGTAGCCAGTGTACCGCCACAGGGAGGCCGTAAGCATCCGCACCAGGAGTTTCTTCAGATTGATACAACAAATATTCTGTTTATCTGCGGCGGAGCTTTTGACGGAATCGAGAAGATCATTGAGTCCAGGCAGGATACCAAATCCATCGGATTCGGTGCAGATGTTTCCGAGAAGGAAGAAAGCAATATGGGAGAAATTCTGAAGGATGTAATGCCGGAAGACTTTATTAAATTCGGTCTGATTCCTGAGTTTATCGGTCGAGTTCCAATAGTAGTAACATTGGACGGGCTGGATGAAGAGGCGCTGATCAGTATTCTGAAGGAGCCGAAGAACTCTCTTACAAAACAGTACGATAGGCTTTTTGAGCTGGATGGCGTGCAGCTGGAATTCCAGGAAGAAGCACTTGAGACAGTAGCCCGGAAATCCCTTGGAACGTAAGACCGGCGCCAGAGGACTTCGTGCCATCATGGAGCAATCCCTGATGGATCTGATGTATCAAGACACCATCGGACGACACCATCCGTAAGTGTATCATCACAAAAGATGCAGTAGAGGGAACCGGAGAGCCGGAGATCATCCACGGGGAACAGGCTGCCTGCAAAAAAGCAGGACCACAAGAAACATCCCGTTCAGAAAGAAAGGCAAGCCGGAAACAGCTTGATGAAGGGAATGACATAAATGACAAATCAGGTCAATATATTGCCAATGCAATCGCGCTCCGTGGGACAACGATTCTTCCGGATATGATCGTGCACTTTGATGTGAGCCGGGAAAATCGTTCGATCAAGGCTATTGAGGCAGCAATGCTTCATGATCAGAAAATCTTTCTCGTTACACAGAAGGATCCTGAAGTAGAAATACCAGAGTTGTACTGAGCTGTATCAGGTGGGAACCGTCGCTTATATCAAGCAGGTGGTGAAGCTTCCACAGGATCTTTACGGGTTCTGGTAGAGGGACTGGAAGAGGCAGAACACTGGGCCTGGAACAGGAAGAGCCATATCTGAAGCGGAATGACGGATTTTGATGCAAGGAAGGAGCGAGTATGCCGGAACCGGTAAGGAGCCATGTTTAGAAGCATCAGGAACTTTTCAGAGATATTGCATGGAAAGTGGAAAAGATCAGCAAAGATCTGGTAACACAGATCCTGAATATAGATAATGCAGAAGAACTGATCGACCAGATTGCCGTAAATCTTCCGATGGCGTATCAGAATAAGCAGAAAATCCTGGAAGCAGTGTCTTTGAATGACCGTTATGAGATTTGCTGGATTCTTTTGGCAATGAGATCGAGGTGATTCATATCACGAAGAGATCTTCAGCGCAAGGTGAAATATATCGACAAGAATCAGAGAGAGTATATCCTCCGGGAACAGCTGAAACCATCCGTGAGGAGCTGGGTGAGGAGAATACTGCTGATGATATCGATGAATTTAAAAAAAGCTGAAGGAGCTGGATGCATCTGATGAAGTAAAAGAGAAGATTTCAAGGAGGAAATCAGCCGTTTTAAAGGAATGGCAGCCAGTGCTGCAGAGGCAACGGTGCAGAGAGGCTATCTGGAAACCGTTCTTGCACTTCCGTGGAATAAGAAATCCGAGGATTCCGAGGATCTTGAGAACGCATGGAAGGTTTTGGAAGAGGGTCATTATGGTCTGAAAGAGGTGAAAGAGCGTATCATGGAATTCCTTGCTGTACGTAAGCTGACCCACAAGGGAAAGAGTCCGATCCTTTGTCTGGTAGGACCTCCGGGAACCGGAAAAACTTCCATTGCACGTTCTGTGGCAGAGGCCATGAACAAGAAATACGTCCGCATCTGTCTTGGAGGTGTCCGTGATGAGGCAGAGATCCGTGGCCACAGAAAGACTTACGTCGGTGCCATGCCAGGAAGGATCACAGTCGCACTGAAGGAAGCCGGAGTCAGCAACCCGCTGATGCTTCTTGATGAGATTGACAAGACCAGCAGCGATTATAAAGGAGATACCTCCGCAGCACTTCTTGAGGTGCTTGATCCGGAACAGAACAGTAGATTTATGGATCACTATATAGAAGTTCCACAGGATCTCTCCGAAGTACTGTTTATTGCCACTGCAAATGATGTTCAGGGAATCCCGAGACCTCTTCTTGACCGTATGGAGCTGATGGAAATCCCGGGATATACGGAAAATGAGAAGGAACATATCGCAAGGGAACATCTGATCCCGAAGCAGATGGAGATCAACGGTATTCCGGAAGGCAAGCTGGTGATCCAGCCGGCAGCTCTTGGCAAGCTGATCAACAACTATACCAAGGAAGCAGGAGTCCGTTCTCTGGAGAGAAGCATCGGACGTATCTGCAGAAAAACCGCACGTGCTATCATGGAAGAGGGATAAGGATAAAGGTAGTTGTCACTCCAGAAATATTTCCAGATTCCTTGGCAAAGAACGATATAACTATCTGATGGCCAATGAAAGGATGAGATCGGGATTTCCCGCGGGCTTGCCTGGACACAGGTAGGCGGCGATACACTTCAGATTGAAGTCAATATAATGCCCGGTAAAGGTGAGTTGATGCTCACCGGACAGTTGGAGATGTGATGAAGGAGTCTGCACAGGCAGGTATCAGTTACATCCGTTCGGTTTCTGACCAATATGAGATCGATCCGGAATTTTTCCAGAAGCAAGATATCCATGTACATATTCCGGAAGGAGCCGTTCCGAAAGATGGTCCTTCTGCGGGTATTACAATGGCAACTGCCATGCTGTCTGCAATTATCGAAAAACCGGTACGTGCGGATCTTGCCATGACCGGTGAGATCACCTTAAGAGGCCGTGTGCTTCCGATCGGCGGACTGAAAGAGAAGCTGCTTGCGGCTAAATATGCTAGGATCAAAGAAGTGTTAGTGCCGGCAGAAAACAAACCGGATATTCAGGAGATGGACAGAGAAATCACAGGGACTGGATATCCGGTTTGTGGATAACATGAAAGAAGTTCTTGCTCTTGCATAAACAAAAACATAAAAAATGCCCTGAAAGATTGACAGGGCTTTTAAAAAAAGGGAGGAATAACGAATGGTAATCAAAAACGTATCGCTGGATATCGTCTGCGGCATCACAAGCAAGATCCCGGACACCAACAGACCGGAGGTAGCATTTGCGGGAAAATCAAATGTGGGAAAATCATCCCTGATCAACGGGCTGATGAACCGCAAGGCCCTGGCCAGAACAAGTGCACAGCCGGGAAAAACACAGACGATCAATTTTTATAATATCAACGAAGCAATGTATCTCGTGGACCTGCCGGGCTACGGCTACGCCAAGGTTTCTGCGGCAGAGAAGGAAAAATGGGGAAAAATGATCGAGGGCTATCTTCATAATTCCAAAGCTCCGTGCGGTTTTTTCTCCTGATCGATATCCGTCACAAGCCTTCTGCAAATGACAGACAGATGTATGAGTGGATCCTTCACAACGGATATGAGCCGGTGATCATCGCGACCAAGCTTGACAAGCTGAAACGCAGCCAGGTGGCAAAAAGCTTCTGAAGGAAATCCGATCGGACTGGGCCTTCCGAAAGAGGGAAAGATCCTTCCGTTTTCTGCTGAGACGAAGCAGGGAAGAGATGAGATCTGGGATCTGATTGACGAGTTGACCGGATTAGCAGAACCGGCAGCTACAGAGGATTGAGGAGAACAAAAAATGGGAATTATCAAGGCATTCAAGCTGGGATTTGACTATCAGAGATACGATGATGACGGCAACGTGGTAGACATGCAGCGTGCAGTCAATGGTGTAAACCTGGACATTGAAGCCGGCGATTTTGTGGCCGTTCTGGGGCACAATGGTTCCGGAAAATCCACATTGGCGAAGCATATGAATGCGCTTCTGATCCCAACAGAGGGAACGATGCTGGTGGACGGGATCGATACCGCCAGAGAGACCAAACTCTGGAAAGTACGCCAGAAGGCCGGAATGGTATTTCAGAATCCGGATAACCAGATCATCGGAACTGTAGTGGAGGAAGATGTGGGATTCGGACCGGAAAATATGGGAGTTCCTACAGATGATATCTGGAAGCGTGTGAATGACAGCCTGGAAAAAGTCGGTATGACAGCCTATCGTTATCAGTCCCCAAATAAACTTTCCGGAGGGCAGAAGCAGAGAGTTGCAATTGCAGGTGTCATGGCAATGCGTCCGCAATGCATCATTCTGGATGAGCCTACCGCCATGCTGGATCCTAACGGAAGAAAGGAAGTCCTGGAGGCAGTGCAGGGAGCTGAACCGTAAGGAAAAAAGGTAACAGTCATTCTGATCACCCATTACATGGAGGAAGTGATCCATGCTGACCGTGTTTATGTCATGGACAGCGGAAATGTTTGTGATGCAGGGAACACCCAGAGAGATCTTCTCACAGGTGGAAACTCTTGAAAGAAGGCATGGACTGGATGTGCCGCAGGTAACACTTCTTGCATATGAACTGAAAGAAATCCGGCGTGGATGTTCCGGAGGGAATACTGACTACAGAGGAGCTGGTGAATGCCTTATGTCAATCGAATTAAAAAATATAACTTATACCTACAGTCCGGGAACTGCCTATGAGAGCCATGCGCTGAAGATATCAGCCTTTCTATCCCGGACGGCCAGTTTATCGGGATCATCGGACATACAGGCAGCGGGAAGTCCACTGATCCAGCATCTGAATGCGCTGGTACAGCCAACATCCGGCCAGGTTCTCTATAACGGAGAAGATGTGTGGGCAGAAAAATATGACCGGAAACAGCTTCGCAGCGAGGTTGGTCTGGTATTTCAGTATCCGGAGCATCAGCTTTTTGAGAGTGACGTACTTTCTGATGTATGCTTTGGTCCCATGAATCAGGGATTATCCAGGGAAGAGGCAGAGGTAGAAGCAAAGAAAGCACTGCAGCAGGTTGGATTTAAAGAAAAAATTTCAAGAAATCACCCTTTGAGCTTTCCGGAGGCCAGAAAAAAAGGGTAGCTATTGCAGGGGTTCTTGCCATGAACCCGAAGATCCTGATCCTGGACGAGCCCACAGCAGGGCTTGACCCGAAGGGCAGGGATGATATCCTGGATCAGATCGCAGAGCTTCATAAAGTAAGAGGGATAACCATTATCCTTGTTTCCCACAGCATGGAGGATATTGCGAAATATGTGGAGCGCCTCATTGTTATGAATCACGGAGAAGCTGTATTTGATGATGAGCCGAAGAAGGTTTTTTCCCATTATAAAGAACTGGAAACCATGGGACTTGCGGCACCGCAGATTACTTATATCATGCATGCACTGAAGGAACATGGGCTGCATGTGGATGCAGATGCCACAACGGTGGAGGAAGCCAGAGATAGTATCCTTGCCGCACTTGCGCAGGCGAACTCTCCATTACTGAACAAAGGAGGGGCGGAAAAATGATCAGAGATATTACCATTGGCCAGTATTATCCGGCCAAATCCGTTCTTCACAGACTGGACCCACGGACCAAATTTCTGGGAACTCTGGGATTTCTGATCTCTGTGTTCCTGTTCCATACATTTCTCGGATATGCGGTGGCAACAGCATTTCTGGTAGCCATGATCGCAATATCCAAGGTTCCGGTGAAATTCATGTTCAAGGGTCTGAAAGCCATCGTTATGATCCTTCTGATCACGGTTGTGTTCAATATCATCCTGACGCCTGGCGAAGTGCTGTGGCGTTTCGGGATCATCAAGGTCACAAAGGGAAGGCCTTGTTCTTGCAGGAAGAATGGCGATCCGTCTTGTTTACCTTGTGATCGGATCTTCCATCATGACATTGACTACCACGCCGAATCAGCTGACAGATGGTCTGGAGAACTGCTCCGTCCGCTGAACAAGATCCGGGTGCCGGTACATGAGATCGCCATGATGATGTCCATTGCCCTTCGTTTTATTCCGATCCTTCTGGAGGAAACGGACAAGATCATGAAAGCACAGATGGCAAGAGGTGCCGATTTTGAAAACGGAAACCTGATCCAGAAGGCGAAAAATATGGTTCCGCTTCTGGTGCCGCTGTTTATTTCGGCGTTCCGCCGCGCCAATGATCTGGCCATGGCCATGGAAGCAAGGTGCTATCATGGAGGGGATAACAGAACCCAGATGAAGCCGCTGCATTATGAAAAAAGAGATTATGCGGCCTATGGAATCCTTGTGGCATATCTTGCGGTGGGTGTTGCATTCCGTGTGGCGGGACTGTAGCCAAATCCTGCCGGTACTCAGACATGGAACGGTCCGAAGCGTTGCATTTTGCACAGCGGAACTGTAACCGGATCAGGCAGGCATTTTGCAGGACGGTATGTCTGTTTTGGGATAGAAAGTACTGCAGGGATGTCTGTATCAGGAGGAATATATTTTATGAAACAGTAGGACTTGTTGTAGCTTATGATGGAACCAAGTACTCAGGCTGGCAGACACAGCCAAATGGAATCACCATTCAGGGCGTTTTAAAACGATACCTTAAGTGAGCTGCTTGGGGAAAAGATTGAGATCATGGGTGCAAGCCGTACAGATGCAGGAGTACACGCACTTGGAAATGTGGCGGTGTTTGATACCGAATCCAGGATCCCCGGGGAAAAATTTTCCTATGCACTGAACCAGCGTCTTCCGGAAGATATCCGCATTCAGTTCTCAGAAGAAGTAGAACCGGATTTTCATCCCAGTTACTGCGACAGCGAGAAAAACATATGAATATCGCATTCTGAACCGGCGGTTTCCGGTGCCAACGGAGCGTTTGTACTCTTATTTTTACCATTATAAACTGGATGTGGATAAGATGAAGGAAGCAACATCTTATCTGATCGGACGCCATGATTTTGCCAGCTTCTGCGGCTCCGGCGCACAGGTGAAGACCACCATCCGTACCGTGACCTCCATGGACGTGTGGAGAGATGGTGACATGGTGACCATTCGCATTTCAGGAACAGGTTTCCTTTACAATATGGTGCGTATCATTTCGGAACCCTGATCGAGATCGGAAACGGGCAGTATCCGCCGGAACGCATGGATAAGATCCTGAAAGCCTGTGACCGCGGGGCAGCAGGCCCCACAGCTCCGGCTCAGGGGTTGACGCTGATGGGAATCGAGTTTTTCTGAAAACAGGAATTTTGTTGAAAATTACAAGAAAAAAACAGTTGACAGGCAAGGTGCCTTATAATATAATAACTCAATGTGACGTAGTGCGAAGATGCTTGAGCCAATAGCCCCGGCGATGGCATTTTATCAGCGGTTTCGGACATTTCCGCGATTTATTTTGCACCCGCGTTTCCATTTACTTTTTTCGCGGAAGTACCGCGGTTTGAGAAAACATTATCGTTGATAAATAACAGGAGGTAGGACCATGCAGACTTATATGGCTAATCCGGATAAAATCGAAAGAAAATGGTATGTAGTTGACGCAGAGGGTTGCACTCTGGGACGTCTGGCATCCGGTGTTGCAAGTGTTTTAAGAGGAAAGAACAAACCTCAGTTTACACCGCACGTTGACACAGGAGATTATGTAATCGTTGTAAACGCTGATAAGATCAAAGTTACAGGCAAGAAGCTTGAGCAGAAGATTTATTATAACCACTCCGACTATGTTGGTGGAATGAAAGAAACCACATTAAAAGAAATGTTAGCAAAGAAACCTGAGAAGGTTATCGAGCTCGCAGTTAAGGGAATGCTTCCGAAAGGACCTCTTGGAAGAACTATGAACAAGAAACTTTTCGTATACGCAGGACCAGAGCACAAACATGAGGCTCAGAAGCCTGAAGTTTTAACATTTTAATAGGAGGTAGAAAACATTGGCTAGCGCAAAATTCTCGTGCTGCAGGACCGGAGCTGCTGACGGAATGTGAAACGCTCCACGGCTGCGAAACCGGGAGCGCAAAAATCACGAAGGGCTATAAAGTCTGCCCTGCAAATATGTCATTCATGCGTGACTATGTTTGCCGTGACGGCATCGGGAACAGGCGAACTGCTGATCTCCTGCTATCGGACATCGCTCACCTGGCAAAAGAAAATGGCTGTCAGTCGGTGGCCTTTCCGCTGATTTCCTCCGGCATTTTCGGCTATCCGAAGGATCAGGCTCTGAAGGTTGCAGTCGATACCATCAGTACGTTCTTGCTGGAAAATGAGATGATGGTCTACATCGTTATTTTTGACCGAAAGGCATATCAGATCAGCGGCAAGCTATTTGCCGATATTGCAGCGTACATAGATGACCGCTATGTGGATGAGCATACCGACAGACGGTCAGCGCAGAGCCGGCGGCTCGAAGCATTGTCAGAGGAATCCTGCTTTGCACCTGCCTCGCTGCCGCCTGAAGCAATCTGTAAATCTTGCAGCAGTCAATCTCTGGAAGAGGCACTGGGACAGATGGATGAGAGCTTTTCCGAGATGCTGCTGCGGAAGATTGATGAACGCGGCATGACGGACGCGCAGTGCTACAAGAAGGCAAATATTGACCGGAAGCTCTTCTCGAAGATCCGCTCGGATAAATTCTATAAGCCATCCAAACCAACAGTGCTGGCATTTGCCCTCGCTTTGGAGTTGCCGCTTGCCCAGATGCAGGAGATGCTCGGTAAGGCAGGATTTACTCTTTCCCGTTCGAGCAAATTCGATATCATTGTAGAATATTTTGTCGAACGGAGAAACTACAATGTGTATGAAATCAACGAGGCATTGTTTGCTTTCGACCAGAGCCTGATCGGAGCATAAGGAAAAAGAAATGTCGTTTTCTATGCGACCACTCCGCGAAAGAAAATCGCTATATTATGGCTGTAAGATACGAAATCGAGCAGCCATAATTTCTTTTAGGAGGATAAGCATATGAGAAAAAATTTAACAGAGATCGTTTTTATCTTAGACCGCAGCGGTTCCATGAACGGACTGGAACGGGATACCATCGGCGGATTCAATTCCATGATTGAGTAGCAGAAAAAAACAGAGGGCGAAGCACTGATTTCAACGGTACTGTTTGATAATGTGAGCGAAGTCCTGCACGACCGTGTAAATGTAAGGGACATCCGACCGATGACTGACCGGGACTACACGGTTCGTGGATGCACAGCACTCTTTAGATGCCATCGGTGGTGCGATTCATCATATTGGAAATGTTCATAAGTACGCAAGACCGGAGGACGTGCCGGAACACACCATGTTCGTAATCACTACGGACGGAATGGAAAATGCTAGCCGTCGGTACAACAGCGAAAAAGTGAAGCAGATGATCGAGCGGCAGAAAGCAAAATACGGATGGGAGTTTTTGTTCCTTGGTGCCAATATTGACGCAGTAGAGACCGCAAGTCAGTTCGGAATCGGCGCAGATCGTGCAGTCAACTATCAGTGCGATAGCGAAGGAACCGCGTTGAATTATGAGGTGGTCAGCGAAGCAATCAGCTAATTTGTCTTGCATTAGAATGCACTCCAAATGATGTTTTGGAGTTTTACCGAGATGATAAAAAGCAGTAAACCAAAGGAGAAAAACGTGATGATAGATTTTGCGCCTGGCATGAGAACCATCATTCGTGACGAGGAATGGATGGTCAAAAAAATTGAAACGAATAGTCTTGGCAACAAGACTTTATACTGCGTTGGTATTTCTCCGTTGGTTAAGGATAGAGAAGCGATTTTCCTTACGGATTTGGAAGAGATTCAAATCGTTGATCCTGCGGAGGTTAAATTGGTTGCGGATACTTCGCCGTTCTACAAACGAGCACTATTATATTTAGAAAGTCAATGGCGTCAGCAAATTCCTACGGATGCCAATTTACATATTGGTCATAAAAGCGGCAATGGACTTAATGCCATATCAGCTTGATCCTGCAAAGCTTGCCCTGCAACGCCCGAGACAGAGAATTCTTATTGCGGACACTGTAGGTCTCGGTAAAACTCTGGAAGCTGGTATTTTGATGTCCGAGCTGATTGCTCGTGGTAAGGGTAAAAAGAATACTGGTTGTTACCGTTAAGAGTATGATGACACAGTTCCAGAAAGAAATGTGGAACCGATTCACCATTCCTTTGGTGCGCCTTGATTCTAACCGGATTCAAAAGATTCGTGCCAACTTGCCGTCGAATTATAATCCTTTTTCTATTATGACAAGACAATTGTATCTATCGACACCTTAAAGCGAGACGTTGAATATCGTACTCATCTGGAAAATGCATATTGGGATATTATTGTAATCGATGAAGCTCAGAACGTTGCAGAACGTGGAGATCATCAGGCGCAGCGTTCTCGTCTTGCAAAGCTGCTTGCAGATCGTAGTGACACAATGATAATGCTGTCAGCAACTCCTCATGACGGTAGAGCAAAAGAGCTTTGCATCCTTAATGAATATGCTCGACCCGACCGCGATTGCAGACCCACAAAACTATACCCCGGAAGATATTAAGGGACTTTGCATTCGTCGTTTTAAGAAAGATGTCAAAGATCAAGTTAGTGGTTCTTTCTTAGAAAGAAAAAATCACACTTGAGCGTTGCAATGCATCTGCAAAGGAAGAATACGCTTTTTGATATTTTTGCTGAAATGCAACTGGAGATGGATTTGGGTAAAACCAAAGGTACAGGTCAGCTGTTTAAGACCAGCTTGGAAAAATCTTTGTTCTCAGTCCGGCAGCTTGCATCAAGAGTATCGAAGCGCGTTTGAAGAAACTATATAAAAATATACTGCAGATGACATCAAAGATATTCATCTGCTTGAAAACCTGAAAACTGCGCTGGAGGCAATTACTCCGGCAGATTTTACACGCTATCAGAAGCTCCTTGATCTCATCAGAAGTAAGGAATACGCTTGGAATCCAGCAGATAGCGGTGACCGTGTTGTTATCTTTACTGAGCGTATCGAAACTATGAAGTATCTTGCCGAAAGACTTCGCAAAGATCTTGGACTGAAGGCAAACGCCATTCAGGAGATTTCCGGTGGGATGAGCGACGCTGAACAGCAACGCATTGTTGAGGATTTTGGCCGAACGGAATCTCCTGTTCGTGTTTTGGTTGCATCTGATGTTGCATCTGAAGGCTTGAATCTGCACTATTTGAGTCATCGGTTGATTCATTTTGACATTCCTTGGTCTTTGATGGTGTTCCAACAAAGAAATGGTAGAATCGACAGATATGGCCAACAGAATCGCCCTGATATTCGCTATATGCTCATTGAAAGTGATAACAAACGTATCAAGGGCGATATGCGTATCATTGAAATCTTGATTACAAAAGAGGAGCAGGCTCTGAAAAATATTGGCGATCCTTCTTTGTTGCTCGGTAAGTTTACCATCGAAGATGAAGAACTTGTTGTAGCTGAAACAATTGAATCTGGTTCGATTCAGATGCTTTGAACAAACATTGGATGCTGGTGAAGACGACTTTGATCCATTTGAAGCGTTGATGGCAGCAGCTGGAAAAGGAAGATGAGGACGAGAAAAATCGGAGATTGTTTCGGACGAAACTGTTCTCTGATATGGATTATTTGTATCAGCACTCACATCTAAACAGACAGAGAATCATTCCGGTTGAAAGACTGAAAACGGTTTCCGGTTTAGATATCAGACTGACTCCCAGATATGGAGCGACGTTTGAAAGCGCTTGTCCCAGAAGAAGGCAGGGAGAAACTCTCCGTGTTTCTGATGATAAAGCCTTCTGCATGGAACAGATGCGAAGCAGTATGCAGAAAAACATGGACGAGTCTGCCTGGCCGACTACTCAGTATTTATGGAAACTCCACCCCGTTCTGAGTTGGGTTAATGACAAAGACAAGTCTGCTGTTTAAGAGAGATGAAGAGCCTGTCCTTGGGATTCCTGGAGCGTTAAAGGCTGGCGAAAGCATTTATGTTGTAACTGGCAGTATGCCTAATCTGAAGTCAACTCCTTTGGTAGATGAATGGTTTGGCTTGCTGTACCAAGATGGCAAATTCGTTAAGGTGCTATCTATGAATGAAGTGGTACAGAAAAAACAGGATTGAGTAATTCCCGGATTCGAATACAATTGCATAGATGAAGATGAAATTTCTGCCGCAAGTTCTTTGCTGCGTGATGTGGTTTCCCCAAGCAAAAAATGCATTTGGATGAACATTACAAGAGGTACCAGACGGAAATGAGTCCGTTGCTGGATGAAGAAGTTGATAAGCTGATTGAACTCCAAGAAAAGCATAAAAGAATACTACCAGATGACCTTGTTCGAGCATGAGCGGAAGTTGAAAGAACAGGAGCGCCGGGTAGATGAACTCTTTGATCAGTTTATGAGCTGGGTGAAAGAAACTTTGACAATACAGAACAACCCGTAACATCAGAGTTGTATCTGTACTGATGGGGGTATCGCAATGAGCATGGATTTAACAGGTATCACCAATAAAAATGAATACTATACCAACCATTATTTTCCACTGTGTTTGAAGAAAACACGAGGGCTACTATCAGTGGTTGGAATGCAGCTGCAAGAGAGTCCGAAAGAAATCAAAACTCCCTGGTCGCTTTTGCGTCAGAACGCACGACAGTATTATACGGCACATGATAAATTTGTCCGTTCTTCTGTAAACTTACAAGTGCTTGCTAATATCAAGGCGCTTGTAGGTAACTATCTGAAATCATTGGGCTATCCGGAAGCAAAGCCAGAAGTTGTGGCGGTGGACGATTCTCTGTCGGTTCCGGTTTATCTTGAAATGACAAAGAGCAATGGCGCACCATTGCTGTGGGGTATTGTTATCAGCATCTAAAGAATCGGATGCGGGCATTATGGAGAGCTTTGTGTTCAATGCCAATGATGTGGACGACGATGCTGCCGGTACACTTTACAAGGGCGTTTTTGGGTGAGATAGCAACGAGGACTTGTTTACAAAAATCCTCTTTTGCACAGCTGAACCTCCTCGTTTTGTTATGCTGATTGGCATGAATCAGATTGCTCTTATCGACCGCAACAAGTGGAACGAAAAGCGCTATCTTCAGTTTGAACTTGAGGAGATTTTTTCCCGGCTGGAAAACACGACTTTGCAGGCAATGTCCGTCCTGCTTCATAAGGATTCTCTTTGCCCTGATGATGGAAAAGTTCTGTTGGATGAGTTGGATGAACAGAGCCAGAAGAATGCTTCCGGCGTATCGCAAGACTTGAAGTACGCCCTCCGTGAAAGTATTGAATTGCTCGGTAACGAAGTCCTTTACGCTCTGAAGACACGCCTTTGGCGTGATCTTGATGCAGACCCTGTAGATGCCGGACAGTTGACTTTAGAGTGTCTGCGCTATATGTATCGTATGCTGTTTGTGCTTTTTATTGAGTCCAGGCCGGAACTTGGCTATGCACCGATCAAAGCACAGAGCTATTACTCCGGATATTCTCTGGAAAGTTTGCGAGATATTGCGGATAACATCCGTGATGATGTAAATGAAGTTGGTGATGGCTATTACCTGCATGAAACTCTGGCAAAGCTCTATGAGCTGATTTATGACGGCTATCCGAAAACGGAAGATGAACTGAAAAAAGCGACAGGTTCCGATAGCCTGCACGATATGTTCCTGATTGCTCCGCTGAAGGCACATATCTTCGATCCGAATATACAAAGATGATTACTGCGGCCAAGCTGAGAAACAGCTGTATGCTGCGTATCATCGACCTTATGAGCTTGACAAGGGCTACGGGCAGAAAAAATGGTCGCCGTGGCCGTATTTCCTATGTAAATCTGGGCATCAACCAGATGGGTGCAGTGTACGAGGCGCTTCTTTCTTATCGAGGATTTATTGCCGAACATGACCTCTATGAAGTAAAGAGAGCCGGTGACAGCTTTAATGAGCTGGATGTTGGCTACTTTGTATCTGAATCCGAGCTTGAACAATATACCGAAGATGAGCGTGTCGGTTATGAATCTGGGATGAAAAAGCGGGCAAGCTCCGTATGTATGAAAAAAGGCACTTTCATTTATCGTCTGGCAGGTAGAGAGCGAGAGAAAATCTGCATCTTACTATACACCAGAGGTTTTGACTAAGTGCCTGGCTAAGCATGCTCTGAAGGAGCTTCTTGAGGAAAAACTGCGGATGAAATTCTCAAGCTGACCATCTGCGAGCCTGCTATGGGTAGTGCAGCGTTCTTGAACGAAGCAATCAATCAGCTGGCAGAAGCCTATATCTCCCGTAAGGAGAAAGAAACCGGCGAGATCATCAGCTATGAAAAGAGATTTAATGAATTACAGAAGGTCAAGATGTTCATTGCCGACCGCAATGTTTATGGCATCGACCTGAACCCTGTAGCTGTTGAGCTGGCAGAAGTTTCCCCTGTGGCTGAACACCATTTATGAGGGCGGCTTTGTGCCTGGTTTGGCACGCAGTTGGTGAACGGAAACTCCCTAATCGGTGCAAGGCGGCAGGTGTATCGCATTGAGAACGCACAATCCACTTCTAAAGGGCTGCGTTGGTATGAGATGGAGCCTGATCGGGTACCGTTGGGAACAAAACGTATGCCGAAAAAGCAGGTTTATCATTTCTTGCTTGGCGATCCGGGAATGTGCAGCTATACCGATAAAGTTATTAAGCAGTTGGAGCCTGCAAACATCAAGGAGATGAAAGACTGGAACAAGAAGTTTACCAGTCCGTTCACTGACGATGAGGTTGTTACTCTGTTGCGACTTTCTGCGGTAATTGATGAGCTGTGGGAGGCGCAAATTCAGTTGCGTAAGGAAGTAGGCAGTAAAACACAGGACGCTCTCTCTATCTTTGGCTATACCGATGATGCAGAGGATTCGCATACTACGATTCGCCAGAAGGACAAAATCTTCAGTGAACTCTATAAGAGTGAGCACATGAAAAAATGCCGGTCCGTATGTCCGACTTAAGTTTGCAATGGACTATTGGTGTGCGCTGTGGTTCTGGCCGATTGACAAAGCGGATCTGCTTCCTACCAGAAGTGAGTTTTTGTTTGATATGTCCCTGATTCTTGAAGGAACCATGGCATCTGTGAATGTTACTGATTCTGTCAAGGGTGGTCAGCTTTCTCTGTTCCCGACGGAAATGGAACAGATGGCAATGGATATTATCGACACTTACGGTACGGATACCATTGTAGATATTCCTCGTCTGCGTAAGGAAAATCCGAGACTGGATTTGGCTGCAAGAATTGCGGAACAGAACAAGTTTATGCATTGGGAGCTTGAATTTGCGGATTTGTTTACAGAGCGTGGTGGGTTTGATCTAATATTGGTAATCCGCCGTGGTTAAGATTGAATGGAATGAGCAGAGTGTACTTTCTGATACGCATCCGATGTTCGCAGTGAAAAAATTGACTGCTACACAAACAACGCATAAACGGGCAGAAGCACTGGAGAATGCCGTAACACGCAAAAATGTATTTTTCGGAATATGAAATGCTGTCTGGTGAGCAAGCCTTCTTAAATGCAGTACAAAATTATGCAGACTTAAAGGGGCAGCAAACAAATCTTTTCAAGTGTTTTTTGCCGCAGTCTTGGATGTATAACAGCAAAAGCGGCGTTGCCGCTTTTTGTACACCCTGAGGGCGTTTATGACGACCCGAAGGGTGGTGCACTTCGGGAAAAGCTGTATCCTCGTTTGCGTTATCATTTTCAGTTTGCAAATGAGAGGAAGCTGTTTCCCGAAGTGGACCACCATACACAATTCAGTTTGAATGTGTATGGTGGTCCACTGATGGTGTCTTTCGACACCATCAGCAACCTCTACGATGCTAAAAGCATCGTAGAGTGCTAGAAGGAGACGCTGCTGCTCCGATACCGGGTATTAAGGATGAAGACGGCGATTGGAATGTAAAGGACACCCCGACCGAGTCATTCATGTTACAAAAAAGAATTAGCGGTATTCGCTAAGCTGTTTGATGGAAACGATAATTGAAACAGGCCAAATTGCCACAATTGCACGCTAAACAGCTCATCGAAACCTTGGAATGTTTTGCCGATTCTCAAATAACTGTTGGCTCTCTTGAGCAGAAAGTATTTACTACTACTATGTGGGAGGAAACAAGCAGTCAAGATAAAGGTCTCACCAAGCGCGATGTGCATTTCCCAGAAAGTACGGACACTTTGATTTACTCTGGGCCACATATTGGCGTTGCAAACCCTCTGTTCAAGACCTCGCGGAGAATATGCAGATTAAACAGTGATTATGATAATTTGGATCTGTTAGAAGTTGATAGTCACTATTTACAACGCTGTAATTATATTCCTGTTGGAAGTCCATCAGAATATTGTAATCAGATTCCCAAAACCATTGATGGACACTACTATACGGATGATTATCGAGTCGTAATGAGAAAAAATGCTTAATCAAGGTGGCGAGAGGACATTAATCGCAGCTATAATTCCACCAAAGACAAAACATATAGATGGAATTTTTGGAATTACTATCGAAGATGTTCTGTTATTAGGTGCTTTTATGGCAAGTATTCCATATGATTTCCTTATTAAAGCAGGCGGAAAGGCAAACGGAAGGTACGATAGTGTTTCAAACTTTCCGTGGAAATGTGAGGAATCTTTTTTACCAGAGTTACGTGCACGGGCATTATGCTAAACGCACTAAATGACTACTACACAGGCCTTGTAAAAAAGACCTATCAAAAAAACTTTAGCAGATTTACCTGGTCCAAATCAGACCCGCGCCTTGCAAACACGAAATTCAGCACTTTAACGTCAGAGTGGACTTGGAATACCCCGCTGCGCACAGACTACGAGCGCCGTCAGGCTCTGGTGGAAATTGATGTCCTGACAGCAATGGCTCTGGGCATGACGTTGGAGCAGCTGAAAACTATCTACCGCATCCAGTTCCCGGTGCTGCAAAGCTATAGAGGCAGATACTTGGTATGATGCCAACGGTCGAATCACCTTTACCAACAACCGTAGTCTCGTGGGGTTGGTTTCGACCGGAAAGAGTTTGAGCTGAACATGAAGGATGCTCCTGCCGGTAAGAAATTCTATCGCACGATCATGGATGACACCATGCCCGGCGGTCCTGTGGAGCGTACCATTGAGTATGTTGCCCCCTTTTGACCGCTGTGACCGTGAGCAGGACTACGAGACCGCATGGAAGTTCTTTGAGGAGAAGTACGGAAGGATGTGAAAGAATGACGGATGTATTTTCTGTTTCTTCGTTAGAAGAGTATATTAAAATTGTAGAACGTTTTTCACCAAATTTTTTTCGTTATCAAGAGGCCAAGGTAGTGATCTTCCGTTGTTTCCCTCTGCCTTAAGGCGTGATCAAGATGGAATGCGTTTGTATAGCAAAACAACTATACAGTCATTTCTGGAAGATTTTAAGTTCAATTCTCAAATGTATATTGAAGGAGCCTCTACTTACCATGAAAATGATTGGTTAATTCATGCGCAACATTTTGGTGTGCCAACATGTCTTTTGATTTTACATATTCCCATTTGGTTTCACTGATGTTTGCGCTTGAAAAAAGCATTTGACTACGATCAAGATGATGAGGATAATGCTGTTGTCTGGTTATTAGATCCGGAGGCTCTAAATCTAAAGACGATTGGAAGAAAAGAAATTATAAATCTTTCCGAAGAAGCAATTGATTCTGTAAGAAGGTTTGAACATCCCTTTGTTGTTAATTCTCGAAAAACAATGCTAGAATGATGGCGCAAAATGGATTGTTTGTATATTTTCAGTATGATGCAAATGCCCTGCAAGAGACGGATGGAGCAGATAAATTCTTAAAGAAGATAGAAATACCGCACATTAAAACAAAAGATATGTTAAAAAGCTCTTTACATTTTGGGAATGAGATTTAGTAGTATCTATCCAGAACTATCGTCTATATCAAAGGATATAATACTAAAAAATAGGGTTTTAGAGTCATATAAGCAGGAGGAAAATGATGATGGATACTAATTTTTTACTGTTAAACCGACAAATTTAGATCAAACAATCAAAAACATAGTTATGTCCATTGATAAGGGTTATGAGCTGCAGAATATGGATGAAGATACCATTACAAGTGACACAAAGTTGGACTATAATGACAGTCTTATTTTTTAAAACCATTTTATCAAAGAGATTATAGGTCAACTGTCGAAGATGAGTTCACTTATTGAGTCTATTCTTGTAGGAATTCCAATTCCTCCTGTGTTTTTATGCTCTACTAGATTAAAGGGCGTTCAAGTTTTAAATGTTGTTGATGGTCAACATAGATTATTTGCATTTTATCGGTTTCGAAAAGGAGAATTTCGTCTTTCATGCCTCCCTTTGCTTCCAAAAATTTAACGGCATGAAATTTGATGAATTGCCTTTTGAATATCAGGAACAGTTTATTTCGCACAAACTTCCAGCTTTTTGTTTTTCGTGATTTTCCTGGAAAAGAGTTTGAATTGGAGGTGTTTAATCGATATAACAAGGGCACAAAGGCCTTAACACCTCAAGAAATTCGTAATGCGGTATACGCATCTCCTCATAACGAACACATTAGTGATTTTGTTAAACAAATATATGAAGGTGACAGTGAGCGAGATAAAAAGTTGCGAAATATTTTCAATGTAAGCAAAGATCGATTGCTGAAAAAAAAGGTTCACGAAGGAATTTTCAGTATTCTATATGTTCTAGAGTATGGTATTCAAGAAGAATTTAAGGACTCAACTACATATGCAACGGAATATATGAAAAAAAGTCGAACTTCTGTAACAATAGTACAGAAGAGGAGATAATGCAAGATCTTAATTCTATGCGTGCATTGTTTGAAAACTATTTGAATTGGCTACTTGAATGCACAAAATATACGCCTTATCCAATTTCTAAGGAGTTTTATGGCATCTCTAGTAAACAGTATAAGTTTTCCACGTCTATGGCACTGGTGTTAACTGCACTTTATAAGAAGGTTTACATTGATATTGGTAGTAACAACTTAGCATTTGATGATGTTATTCTTAAAATGAAGACGTGCTTGATACATTCATTCTTAGAGGATTCCTCATATTCCGCATCAAGTACTAATTCAAGGGAAATAGAAAAGTTAATAGATAATTTCACAATATAATACTATATATGAGGAGGATTGCAGTATGTTACCATCCATACTTGCGAAACAATTACAGAAAGGTATCGGGGATTACATTGCAACCACATTCCCGATGACCAACGAACCGTTCAAAGATTCCGTAGAGAAAATGCTGGCGAATAAAGGCTCTGTTTACCATGAGCCTTATGTTGCTGTGCCCTTCCGTTCCGTGTGGCGGCGGAAATGCCAACTTGTTTTGAAGCAATTCATCCTGCATATCTTCCTTATGTGCATCAGCAAAAAGCTTTTGAGCGACTGACCGGAGATGATGGTAGATCCACGTTAGTTGCTACGGGTACTGGTTCCGGTAAAACCGAGTGCTTCCTCTATCCAATTCTGGAGTATTGCTATCAGCACCGTGGCGAGCGAGGAATAAAAGCACTTATTATTTATCCGATGAATGCCTTGGCAACGGATCAGGCGAAACGTATAGCGGAGCTAATCTATGGAAGTGATGAACTCCGTGGGAATGTGACTGTCGGTATGTATGTTGGTGGACAAGAGCATACGCCCGCCCGCACTATGAGCGAACATGGCGTTATTACAGACCACGAAACCATGCTGAACAACGCACCGGATATTCTGATGACCAACTATAAAATGCTGGACTATCTGCTGGTGCGTCCGAAAGATGCTCTCTTGTGGCAGGACAATAATTCTGAGACTCTGAAATATATCGCAGTCGATGAGCTGCATACATTCGATGGTGCACAAGGCACAGATTTGGCTTGTTTGCTTCGTCGTTTGAAACGGCGCTTGGGCATCTATGATGGATACCTGTGCTGCGTCGGTACATCTGCAACGATGGGCTCAAAGGAAAACAATAGCAATATTCTGAACTACGCAGAAGAAATCTTTGGTGAGCCGTTTGACAAGGACGCAATTATCACAGAAGACCGTTTGAGTGCGCAAGAATTCTTTGCGGGAGCCGAAGTGACGGAATTTACGTTGCCAACAGTAGAGCAGGCGATAGAGCTGGAAAAATTGTCTGAGGAAGATGAGCCTTCGGCCTACTTGCAGAGCGCGGTAAAAGATTGGCTCCCGAATTTTTCTTTTAATGTCCTTGACGCTGAAGGCAGAATCCAGCTTGGATACGAATTGATGCATCACAGTTTCATGCAATCGGTTATCAATCTGACCGGCGGTACATATTATCAGGTTTCAAAAATTGCAGAAGATTTGGGCTGTCCATTACCCGGATTTGAAAACCCTACCCGATGCAGATGTAGTTATCAATTCTCTCTTTGCTTTGATTTCTCATGCAAGAACGGGAAAGGTAGGAAAACTACGTCCTTTTTGAATGTTCAGGTTCAGCTTTGGATGCGGGAACTTCGTCGCTTGGTTGCAAAGTAGACTCAGATGAAATCACTTATGAGATTGCTCATGATTTGAATAAACAACAGGCAAAGCAGTATCTTCCGGTTGTAAACTGTCGTGATTGTGGTATTACAGGTTGGGTATCTGTACTCAATGAACGTAGCAATGCCACCATGACAAATATTGAATCGTTCTATAATCTATATTTCCGTGCGGACGAAAAATCGTGATGATGTTTCCTCATTCTCATGATGAACGTGTTTCGGGTATGATTCCTGCAAGAATTTGCCCCGATTGTCTGCAAGTAAAACTTGGTGAGGATGGGACCGACGAGTGCGTCAACTGCGGTGCTGAAATGGTTGATGTAATGATTCCCAGCCCAATCAAGACTTCTGGCACTAAGAACCACAAGCAATACGTTTGCCCCTGCTGTGGCAGTCGTCGTGGTCTGTCGTTGATGGGCCTTCGTAGTGCAACAGAAATTAGCGCAAGCATTTCTCAAATGTTTGCGTCCAAGTTTAACGATGATAAAAAAGACATTGGCATTCTCTGATAATGTCCAGGATGCTGCACACAGAGCAGGCTTTTTCAACTCAAGAACATGGCGTTTTTGGCCTTAGAACTGCTATTCAAAAATACTGTACTGAAATAGGTTCTGGGAAAAACCTTGCAGGATTTTCAGAATGGTTTTATTAAGTATTGGCATGAGCACATGACAGATGAGCAGTTTGTAAGCTTCTTCATTGCTCCCAATCTGACTTGGAAGCAAGCCTATGAAGATATGGTTGAGAAGCGCAGCTTGGGCAAGGATAAGCAGGCACAAATTTTGGTATATGAAGTAGAGCAGCGTATTAAATACGAAATCATGCTTGAATTTGGTCTTGCCGGTAACATTGGGCGAACGCTTGAAAAGTCTAATTGCTCTGTTATTTCCTTTGCTACGGAAGATATTATTCGGATTGCTGATGCCGTACAGGAAAGAACTATCAATGAGCTTGGTGTGCTGACCGCTGAAAACTCGGATTCGTTCAAACGCATGGTTATCGGATACTTGAACCTTATGCGCACAAATGGCGCTTTTGAGGATAAAGTGTTCGATGAATATACCATGGGCGATGGCAATGGCTATATGTTGTCAAACGACAGGAATCGTTGGCTGCCTGGCCGTCAGTCGGGGCGAAACACACCTCGCTTTATTGCTGAGCATATTGGCAATGGGCGCTCATCTTTTGTAGTTTGATTCACCTGCTGCTAATAAGTATGTGGATTGGATTGCTTCTTGCTGTAACGAAGTGCTGGTAGATGACAGCACGTTTCGGGCAATCAGTAAATTTATTTTGGACGAAGCAGTGAAGCAAAATGTAATATCTCTGGTTCCTTCTTCGGTCAATTATAAGATCTACGGGCTAAATAAGGAACGTGTCTTTATCACGGATGATGTGATGCAGATGCGTTGCGATAAATGTGGTTCTGTATATGCTGTTGCAGCAGAAAATGCAGAGCTTTGGATTGGTGCGCCTTGCCAAAGGACTACCTGTGGTGGGTTCCTTGAAGAATACGAGTCAGGCGAAATAAATTATTATGGCCGCCTTTACAGTGCTGGTGATTTGGTTCGTATCAACGCAAGGGAACATACGGGTTTGTTAGAACGCCCCGATAGAGAGCAGCTCGAAATTGATTTTAAGCGCAGTAAGGATACTCAGGAGATTTGGGACCCCAATGTATTATCGTGTACTCCGACCCTGGAAATGGGTATAGATATTGGTGACTTGTCTACCGTCATCCTGTGTAGTATGCCGCCAGCTCAGAGCCAATTCTTACAGAGAGCAGGTCGAGCAGGTCGTAAGGATGGTAATGCACTGACCTTGGCTATTGCGAATGCAAGACCCCACGATTTATATTTCTATTCTGATCCTTTGGATATGATTGCCGGCGAGGTCACTCCACCCAAAATATTCCTTCGAGCATCTGCTGTTTTGGAAAGGCAGTTTGTAGCTTTTTGCATGGATTCCTGGGTTAAAAAGGGGATTCTGATGGCGCTATTCCTGATAAAGTTGGTATTGTTCTGAAAAAATTGGATGCCCGCCCGGATGATATGTTCCCATTTAACTTCTTGAATTATGTACAAAGCACGTTATCTCGTCAGTTGAACTCCTTCATGCAGATGTTTGCAGCGTACCTTGATGATAGTGCAAGAGAAGAGCTGCAAATGTTCGCCAGAGGAAAAGACGCTAATGACAGTCCTATGTATGTCAAAATTCTGGAAGCATTCGAGGATTTGAAAAAACAACAGGATGCATTGAGAACAAGCGTTGATGCCCTAAAAGCGATGATTCGTGATCTGGAAGATAAGCCAAAAGATAGTTCCTATGATGAAGAAATAAAAGAACTGAAGCGTGAAGAAGCGGCATTGCTTACAGTCCTTCAAGAAATTGGCAAGAAAAATATCTTTAATTTCCTGTCTGATGAGGATTGCTTCCGAATTACGCTTTCCCAGAAGCTGGTATTATTCTGCGAGCGGTGCTCTATCGTAAGGAGGATGAAGAAACACCAGCTCAGAAGAAAAAATACGAGAAGATGGTCTATGAATATAGTCGCGGCGCTTCCTCCGCTATTAGCGAGTTTGCTCCTAATAATAGCTTTTATGTAGACGGTCGTAAGCTGACCATAGATCAGGTTGATTTGACAACCGCTCAGACCGCAAGATGGAGACTTTGTCCGAATTGTTCTCATGCTCAGATTGAGGAAACTGGCAAGAATACATCAGCTTGTCCTCAGTGCGGTAGTCCTGCTTGGGCTGACGCTGGACAGGTTAGAACCATGCTGAAGGTTCAAATGGTCTATTCTAACATGGACTATACCAAGAGCCTAATTAACGATGAAAGCGATGATCGAAATAATGTTTTCTATTGTAAGCAACTCTTGGTTGATGTAGATGAGGATCACGATATTTCCAGTGCATATCGTATGGACAACGAGGATTTTCCGTTTGGATATGAGTTTGTTCGCAAAAGCAACTCTGCGTGAAATTAACTTTGGCGAGAGTGACATGACTGGTGAAAAATTGTCTGTTTCCGGTGTCGAAGAAGTGCGCAAGGGCTTCAGAATCTGTAAATATTGCGGCAAAATCCAACCTGAAAACGGAAAAGCCAACCATAGCTTTGCCTGCAAGACAAGAAAGATGCCCGCTTTAATGCAGGCTAACGCTTATGAAGAATGTCTGTTCCTGTATCGTGAGTTCAGCACAGAAATTCTCCGACTTCTTGTTCCGGCGACTACAATGGATTCTTCCTCTGTGAAAATGGAATCGTTTGTGGCTGCATTTATGTTAGGTATGAAAGAGTATTTCGGTAATGTTGATCATTTAAGGGCAACTGTCAGTGAAGTCCCTGTTCCCGATGCAGATTATCGAAAGCAGTATCTGGTTATTTATGATTCTGTTCCGGGTGGTACGGGCTATCTGAAACAGTTGATGCATGAAAAAACGCTCTAATTGAAATTTTTGAAAGAGCACTTCATGTAATGGAGAATTGTTCCTGCAAGGATGACCCGCAGAAGGATGGATGTTACCATTGCTTATACGCCTATCGTCAGAGTCAGCAGATAGGTAACATTTCAAGGACTACGGCTATTAGAATCTTGAAATCAATTCTTTCTGGCAAAGATAATGTTCAGAAGATTGATAAGATCAATGATATTCCCGTTAATCCGTTGTTTGATAGCGAGTTGGAACAGCGCTTTATGGAAGCAATTCGCACCAAGGTTGGTGCCGCCAATGTAAGTGACACAATCCGCAATGGCAAACACAGCTATTATGTGAAGATAGAGAACTTTGCTTGGGAAATCGAGCCACAGGTCCCTCTGGATGCTGGTTCTGGTGTTTCGGTAGATTGTAAAGCCGGATTTTGTGTTCTGGCCAGTTTCCGCACCAGAGCACAAGCCTGTGGCTGTATTCACAGATGGTTTCCTATATCACAAAGACATCGTTTCCGATGACACAATTAAGCGAAGCTATTCGGAGAAGTGGTAATTTTCGTGTTTGGTCGCTGAGTTTTAAGGACGTTCAAAGTGTATTTGCACCACAGGGCGATTTTTATACAACAACACTTGAAGCAGAAAAAATGCCTTCCGGCAAGACGATGTACCAGAATATGATTAAGAAACAAAAAGCAGATGTCATTGAACCGGCAAAGTTATCTTCCTTCGATTTGTTGCTGGAATATCTTAAACTACCTGATGCAGAGATCGTTTTTAAAGGGACAAGCATACGCATATTCTCTGTCCTTGTTGGAACCTGCTTTGATGAAGAACAATCTTGCTTTCAATAATTGGGAGATGATTGTAAAAGCTGTAAATGACCAGACGCACTTTACTAATGCTGATTTCGTGTTTCTTGGAACCATATTCGGTAGCTGGATTCCGAGAACTTCTAATGCGCATCTGGCAATTCATTCTGCTATCCTTGCATCTGAACTTAAAGCAGGGGTGCTGTTGCGGTTTGCGCTGTTCTCAATGACGAAAAGGATCGTAGAACAGACAAATATGAACAGGAATGGAATGGCCTTTGGAGATTCTATAACGTGATGCAATTCTCAGATGAGTTTATAGCGGTATCATCTGTAGGCATGAGCCACATGGATTACCTCGCACTGCCAGTTGCAATAAATGCTGATTCTGATACCGTTGCACCTGTAGCCGCAGTTGATGATGCTTGGAATGCAATTAAGGAGCTTCTGTTTGATGATGATGCAAAGGCATTTGTCGAAATTGCAAAAGATGCTGGAGTACCGGCTCCGGATGAAGATAACATTGGTTACGAAGTTGAAGGCGGCGATGGAGAAGTGGTTGCTGCTGTTGAAATTGCATGGCCTGATAGACGAATTGGTTTTATGACTGCTGAACAGGCTGAAGATAAGGAGAAACTCGAAAAATTGGGATGGAGAATCCTGAATTTGCTGGATGCTGCGAATATGGATGTCGCAAGCTATTTTGGAGGTGATAACCAATGAAGGATAATATTAAAGTGGCAATCTCATCGGATTTTTAACAGCATTTGCTCGTCTTCCGAGACAGGTACAAGGTAAAGTAACGGAGTTTGTAAATAAGTTCCGAAACAATCCGATGTCTCCTGGCATTAACTATGAGAAACTTAATTCGGGAATAGATAAGAAAATTTTTTTTTTCTGTTCGTATTGATGATACTTATCGTGGTATTGTTGTTCGTCAGCAAGAAGCTGGAGTATATCTGCTTTTATGGGTAGATCACCATGACGAAGCGTATCAATGGGCTGCTCGTAAACGATGTGAAGTCAACCCTAAAACAGGCGCAATTCAGGTGTTTGATGTTCAAACTGTAGTAGAACAGATATCTACACCTGAAAAGTTGCTCTATTTGCCCTTGCAAAAAGATGATGATTTGCTTAGACTTGGTGTGCCTGAGGTTCAGCTTGATCTTGTTAGAAGTTTTGTTAATAAAGAGGATTTTTATAAATCGGAATCCGCTATGCCACATGATGTTTATGAGCATCTTTCTTTTGGTTGGTAGAAGGTTTCCCGATGGAAGAAGTATTAGAGCTCGTTTCTGAAGAACAAAACTCCTCTGCTTTCAGCGAAGATTTAGCAGCTGCTTTAGATGTTCCTACAACGCTGAAATCTTTTGTTGTGGTCGATGGAGAAGATGAGTTGCGTCGAATTATGGCAGAACCACTGGAAAAATGGCGTGTATTTCTTCATCCGACGCAGAGAAAAATTGTACAGAAAGAGTATTCGGGTTCTGCAAGAGTGCTCGGCGGTGCTGGTACTGGCAAAACCGTAGTTGCCATGCATAGGGCGAAACATTTAGCGTCCAAATGCGAAGGACAGCAGAGGATTTTGATGACAACCTTTACTGCAAATCTCGCAGCTGACATCCGAGAGAATCTTCGTAAGATCTGTACATTGGAAGAACTCCGAAGAATAGAAGTCATTCATCTGGATGCCTGGGTGAATCAGTTCCTTCGAGAGTCTGGATTCTCTGCTCAAATAGGCTATGACGATGTAATAAATCCCCTTTGGGAGAGAGCAGTTTTGTTAGCAAACATCGATTTGCCGTATGAGACTACGTTCTATGAAGAAGAGTGGAATAAATTGTGATCGCACAAGAGGCTCTTACACTCGAAAAATATGTAAAGGCAACCAGAAACGGTCGTGGCACCAGACTTGATCGTAAAAAAGAATGCAGGTCTGGAAGGTTTTTGAAAACTATCAAAATCTGATGAAAGAGAACCAGATACGTGATATAAATACCGCCATGTATGAAAGTACCAAACTGCTTCAATCTGCGGGCAGAAAACCAAGATATGCAAGTATTATTATCGACGAAGGACAGGATTTCAGCGACAATGCATATCGCTTGATTAGAGCGTTGGCAGGAGAGGAACATCCCAATGATATTTTCATAGTTGGTGACTCTCACCAGAGAATATATCGAAATTATCCGACCCTTTCTAAGTGTGGTATAAATGTCCGTGGTCGTAGTAGTATCTTGAAAATAAACTATCGTACTACAGAGGAAATCCGGAAACATGCTTTTGCGCTATTGAACGGTATTTCTTTTGATGATTTGGACGAAGATTTAGATCTTGGAGATAAGTGTCAATCCCTCACACATGGAGAAAAACCGATAGTTGAGAATTTTGAAAATGCTAATGACGAATTTGATTTTCTTCTCCGTGAAGTGAAGAAGCTAAAAGAAAATGGCGTTTCTCTCACTGATATATGCGTTGTAGCACGTACCAAAAAAGCTAGTTGACGATTACATTGCACTTTTTACAAGAGCAGGGATTCGTTCCTATGCAATTAAGAGAAATAGAGTTGATGATCGTAGTTTTGATGGACTACGAGTTGCCACTATGCACCGAGTGAAGGGCCTGGAATTTAAGTATGTATTTATTGCAGCTGTGAACAATAGGATTATTCCTCTGCCCTTTGCAATCAATAAGACTGATGCTGTTTCTGAGGTGGAATCTATTACCTCTGAAAAATGTTTATTGTATGTGGCGATGACTCGTGCGCAAAAGGTGTGTATATTACTAGCTATGGAAGACCTTCGGAGTTCCTTGTATAGCTTTGTATTTTTATGGGGATGGGAAGATGAACAATAAGTGTATATTGCAAATCTATCAGGATGGAACTTGGAATAATTAACAGCGAAGTAAAGCTAAACGGCCTGAGTTCTGTGCATAGCATGGGATTCAGACTGTTTATTTTTTTGCCTAACTTATGAAGTTGATTTCATTGCCGAGGTATTCCTCTGTGCAATGATTTTATTTGGTGACGTAGGTGCTCAACCTGCCGCTTCCTTTTTGCTCAAGTTTCTCTGATTGCATCCTCTGTATAATCTCTTCTGTCAGTTCGATCCAGATCTGAAAAGGTTGCCTTTCCTTTCTTTTTCTTTCTTTTTCATTATAAACAAGAAAGAAAGGTCAACAGATATAAGATTTGATCTGGATGATTATGCAAGAGATGATTTTTTCAGAGCTTATATAACGGACTTGTCGCTGTTGATGGCGATGAAAGATTTTTCCTTGAAGCAGCATATTATAGAAAATACCTTGGCAGGAAATTCCAAAGGAGGAATATTTGAATGTGCTGTAGCAGATGCTCTTCATAAGAAGGGATATCAGTTATATTTCTATAAAAATGAGACAACGAAAAAAAATTGATGTAATCATTCAAAAAGATGGAAAAAGTAGTTCCTATTGAGGTCAAGAGTGGAAATACACGTGCAAATTCACTAAAGTCGATCATGAAAAATAATAAAGATATAAGCTATGGATATAAGTTTATAGATGGAAATATAGGAACCAGCGAAGAGGAATAATTACATTACCGCTCTGTATGATCGCTTTCTTTGATAAAGTATCAGAATAACTGTAGACAAACTTGGTGTTGGGTGTTATGCTCAGCACCAAGTTTCTTATCAAGGAGTCTTGCGTAATCTTGCTCTGCTTTTCTTAACATGAATCTTTTGCAAACACTGTCTTCGGAACAAGAGGAAGTGCTTACGAAGTATTGCGATGAAATATTTGCCAGCGGAGCAGAGACAGAAGAGTTTTTCTATCGCCTGGGTATAAAGGATGGACTGAGATTAAAAAGTACGGTAAAATCTGTATTAGAAATGATGTCGTGAAATCTGAATTTGGAGGATAAATCTGATGAACAGCAAAAAGATAATTATAGGGAGTCACTATTGGAATAATCGCAGCAATACTTTGGAGCGTTGTTTTCATAAACTCATTAAACAGCATGGCTGGAATTGGAATCGGAATATGTCTGGGTATATCTTTTTGGTATATCTGGCAGTCTTATTTTTTCAAAAAAAGATAAAGATAAATGATGATACAACTTCCAGATTGTATATTTTTAAAATTAAAAAGGAGGAATCGTGTACGATTCTTTAGGTATTTATCTATGAGAAGAAAAGATCGAGAAGTGACAAATATTATTGAAATTCTGCAGATTA
>VOFB01003182.1_pt1 | contig 36091 bp, 40 predicted proteins | sample 5384141 | NCBI WGS metagenome assembly VOFB01 (sample SAMN12384721, study PRJNA508395) | human gut metagenome | isolation source: healthy gut A | host: Homo sapiens | reverse complement strand
TATTGCTAGGTCCAGCTCATCGCCAACTTTCTGAGGTCCTCGACCTTGGCGGAGAGAATCATCGGTCAGCTCGCTCAGCCGACAAAAAGCCGGTCTGCTTAGCTCCGATATCACCTGGATCTCGTTGGCAGAAGATGCTGGTCACGATTCCTTTTCAATACGCACTGCATGAACACGCTTTCCTCAGATGCGTTCAGCATCTCTCAAAGCTCATGCTGTCGTTGATTTCTGCGCTCATACTGTTAGTACCTCCTCAATAATAGACGATGGCGTTGAAGCCCCGGCTGTCACGCCCCCGCCACTTTACATCTACAAACCATTCCGGCCGAAGTTCGCTCGCTGTCTCGACCGTTGGCTCGCGGCTTTGCGGCGACCTGTACCAGCTTTTGGTATTGGAAGAATGATGACCGCCAGCAGCAATGATGTCGCATTGTTGGCTGAGTCTTCCTTCCTGTTGCCTCGCCCACGTCATACATATTGTAAATTCGGAGCGTTTGTATAGGCTTTTGAGAAACTCCGAACTTTCTTGCCATTTTGTTACAAATGTGGTCTGTGCAACCGCAAAAATGGGCTTTGGGGTCAGAAGGGCCTTTCCAGGCCTTCAGCTCGTCTGGTCGCTGAACACAAAATACCTCTCCAGTATGGCCCACGATGCCTGCACCTCCGGGGTGGGCAGCATCACCGGCCACCAAAGCTGCACCCTCGGCCTCGGCCCGGGGCGGCAATGCTCTGGTCTTTCTTCACAAAGGGGCAGGTGGCATCGTGGTAAATAAGGCCGCGCTGCTCCAAGCTCATCGTAAATGGTGCAGGGGACGCCGTGGCTGCGGATGACCACCTCATGCCCTGCAGGGATATCGTCCACGGTATCGGCCACCAGCGCACCGCGCTCCATATCGGCTACGGCCTGCGGGTTATGGATCCGCGCGGTTCACGCGGGCCAGCGGTTTTGGCAAGACAATTTCCATAGTTCTCCTTCTCTAAACCTCTCAGCCATTCGCTCGGCGGCTGCGGGGGCCCTCATTCTGCTTTTGGCGTGAGACCGTAGGTGGGTCAGCTCCACCGCGCGGTTCACCCAAAGCAGAAGCCAGCGGTTTGGCAAGACTGAATTTCCCATTGTTTCTCCTTCTCTAAACCTCTCAACCTCATTCGCTCGGCAGCTCCCGGAAAGAAGCAACCACCTTACAATTCCTCCACGCGTCCAGAACGTATAACTTATTCTCCACCAGCTTCTTTATGTCGCGGCGCGGCCTTCCATCATAAACTGTGCGGCCGGGCGTTGGCGCCAAAGATGGCTACGCTAGCCCACTTAGCCAGCTTCATCTCTTGCCATCGGGGTGCGTAGATGCGGCGGGCGACGTCCGCTGCTGCCGCCGCGGTGACGGGAAGGGCCGCTCTTCAGGGGAAGGAACTTTTCCCTCCTTCTCCACGTCCCCTCCGGAAGAGCGGCAGCAATGCCGCCCTCCTGACACTTTCACGGTGTCGTCGATATTGCCGACCACTCTTCTTTCGTGCCGCGGACGCGAAGGCTGCACGCGCGGAAGAACCGACAGTGCGTTTATCGGAGCAGCTCTTTCTTTAGCCGATGGTGCGGAACATCGCACCGGTGTCCACATAAATGTAGCCGAAGTCCGCAGCCAGACGCCGCGCCAGCGTAGATTTGCCTGCGCCCGCAGGCCCGTCGATCGCAACAGATACCATTATAAAAGTTCCTTCTTTCATTTTACTTAGCATAGCCCAGCGGGCTGGGAGTTTCTCTGAGGACCGTCCGCTGGGGTGGGACCCTGCTGCCGAAGGCAATAGGGCGGGCGATGGAATGGCCTGCAACGGCGACGACCGCCGCCAGTGGCGGAAACAGGGAGTCGTTGTTGGGGCAGCGGCCAGCAAGACGCAAGCGAAGCGCTGCGGATGCTGCGAGCCGCAACCCGGTCACCGTGTCCGAAGAGAAAGCTCCCGGCCCACCAGCGTTCAGATATTACAGGTTATTCGCAAAACTCTGTGCTGTGCAGAATGCGATCTGCAGGTTATAGCCGCCGGTATAGGCGTCCACATCCAGCACCTCGCCTGCAAAGTAGAGGCCGAGGGCCTTTTTGCTCTGCATGGTCTTGGGGTCCACCTCCCGCACCGACACGCCGCCTGACGTGATGACCGCGTGGGCCAGGTCGCCCCGGGCGTCGATGGACACCCGCCAGTGCTTCATCAGCTGTACCAGTTCCCGCTTCTGCTCCCGGGTGATCTGGTTGGCCCTTGTGGCCGGGTCGATGCCCCAGCGGGCCACCATGACCGGCTGCATACTGGACGGCAGCAGCTTCACTAGTGCGCCCTGCGCCGCGTGGTTCGCCAGGAGGGCAAAGTCCCGGGTGATGCGGTCATAAAGCTGTTCCTCGCTGAGGGCAGGCTTCAAATCAATAAAAAGCTTCGTACTTGTGCTTTTTCATGTCGCCCAGATGGCTCGACGCGCTGAGGGTCAGCGGCCCGCTGATGCCGAAGTGGGTGAACAGCATCTCGCCCTGCTCCTCGAAGATGGCTTTTCCGTCCTCGTGGAGAGTGAGGGTCACGTTCTTGAGGGCGAGGCCCATCATCTTCTTGCAGTCGGCATCGTGGCTCACGAGGCTGACAAGGCTGGGGACAGGCTCCACGAGGGTGTGGCCCGCCTGCCGGGCCAGCTTGTAGCCGTCGCCGGTGGAGCCGGTGGTGGGGTAGCTCAGGCCGCCCGTTGCCACCAGAACGGCGTCCGCCTTGTACTCCCGGCCCGAAGTTCCCCGCACACCTACGCAGCGATAGGCCGGGCCGGGCTTTTTCTTTTTCGGGTGGCGCGGATCTTCCGGCACAGCAGGCGCTTCTTCCGGCTGGGCCAGCGGCTCCAGCAGCAGCTTTTTTGCCCCGTCGTGGACGATGTCCGCTCCGTCTGCGTACCGCAGAAGAGCCTGCCGGATCTCTTCGGCCTTGTCGGACACCGGGAACACCCGGCGTCCGCGCTCCACTTTCAGCTCCACGCCGAGAGACTCAAACAGCTCCATCGTCCTGGCCGGCGGGAAAGCCCCCAGCGACGAGAACAGAAAGCGGGGGTTCGTCCGCACATGGTGCAGAAATTCCTCTGCGGTGCAGTCGTTGGTCACATTGCAGCGGCCCTTGCCGGTGACGAGAATTTTCTGAGCCGGCTTTTCCATATGTTCCAGCACCGTCACCTCATGCCCCTGCCGCAGGGCCGCGCCCGCCGCCATCAGGCCGGCAGCGCCGCCGCCTACCACTAAGACCTTCATGTTTCGTTTCCTCCGCTTTTTCTTCTGTCTTCACACTTATTCTAGCTTATCATACCAGAATCGACCGCCAAAAGCAATGTGAAAAAAGCAGGTACAGCGTTCTGCTGCACCTGCCCGGAAAATTTTGCTTATTTCATGGCCTTGATGGGGTCGAGATACTTTTCGCCCTCCATGACCTCCAAGTGGATGTGGCTCTCCTCGGCACACTCACAGCTCACGCTGCCCACCTTGCCGATGGTCTGCCCGGCCGAGACGGTGTCGCCCTTCTTCACCCTGGCGTCCGTCGTGCCGCAGACCCGCCAAATCCTGCCGGAAGCATCTTCGATGGCGACCACAGGCCCCCACTTGTCGTCCGTGCCGGTCTCCACCACCTTGCCTGCCGCCGGGGCGGTCACTTCCGCGCCCCTGTCGGCGGCGTAGTCCACACCGTTGTGGGTGCGCCAGTCGCCCAGCGTCTTGCTGTAGACCAGCTCATCGCCGCTGTAGCTGTTTAAGACGCGCCCCGAGACAGGCTGCGTGGAGGCAGGCGCAGCCGAACTGCTGGCAGGCAAGGACTCGGTTTGCAGCGCGGAGGGTTCGCGTACCGAACCAGACCCAGACTGCGCACCAGAAGAGGACGCAGCCCCACCGGACGAGCTGTCGGCTTTTGGCACATTGGCCACACTGTTTGCTGCGGGTGCGTTCTGCTGCTGCCATTCGGCTTCCTCCTCTCCGGCAACGCCGGGCGATGTGTTGATGCCCTCGTCGATGCCGGGGGCAGTGCTGGACGGGCTGCGCACCGCGTCCAGATCCTTCTTCAGCTCATTGCGCACCGTGCGCACAGCCCACACTCCGGCCGCTGCCGCCGCCAGCAGGCAGGCGGTGAGCACCAGCGCAAAGGCCTTGTCCCGCAAAAACTTTCTGAATTGCTCCATCGTTCGTTACTCCAATCCATCTTTGTGTACGGAATCGTTTCTTTGGTGGTAGTTTGGAGCGATGGAGCGGGGTTTATTCATAAAGACGCAAAAAGGCCCCGGATGACCGGGGCCTTACGCATTGTTCCAGCGCAGTCCGGGAAATTCACCACCGTGATTTCCGCCACCGCCTTTTCCACAGTCTGCAAAATATGCTCTATCTTTTCTATTGTATCCGCTGACAGAACAACTTCTCCGCACTGCTCACACTTCATACAGGGGACATTTTTGATGACAACGACACAGTTTTTGAGCTGTACGGTATGAATGGTAGTATCAGGCTTCATTTCGCCCTTGCAGAAAAAAGCAGGTCATGTTCATCAGTTGTTGCGGCTGCGGCTGTTCATGCCCAGCAGGCGGACGACGTAGAGGAAGATGTTGATGAAATCCAGATACAGGGTCAGTGCGCCGTAGATGGAAGCCTTCTCGGCCAGCTCAGCGTCGCCTGCATAGTAGGCGTAGATCTGGCGCAGCTTCTGGGTATCGTAGGCGGTGAGCAGCATGAACACCACCAGACCGATGCCGCAGTAGAGCACCGAGGCGCCGAAGCCAAAGCCGAAGAGCGCCCCACGAGGCTGGTGACGATCATGGCCACCAGAGCCATCATGAGGCGGGGACCCCAGCCGGTGAGGTCCTTGTGGGTGGTGGTGCCGTACACAGCCATGAGGCCGAAATAGACCGCCGTGGCGAGGAAAGCCATGACCAGCGTGCCTACCGAGAACATCAGGAAGTAGTAGCTCAGGACCATGCCGTTTAAGATGGCGTATCCGAAGAACGCGGCTCTTGCACCGTCGATGGACATCTTCTGCACCCGGGCGCTGAGCATGAACACCAGTGCCAGCTCACCGATGGTAAGCAGGAAGTAGAGCGAATTGACCAGATAGATAAGGGACGTGGTCGCCGTGATATAGGCCATTGCGAAGGTGACGAGCAGGCCGCCGGCCATCCAGCGGTAGGTGCGGGTCATATAGTCCGATGCGCTCATCGAAGGCTCCGCATAGCCGCGGTCATAGTTGTTGTAATCCATAAGGAATCCTCCATTCAAAATCAGGGCATCGACCTCGGCCTTGCCCCGGTCTACGAAATATAGTATACTGCATAGAAATGAACGATTCATGAAAAAGGCTGTGATATTTGATGTCCCTCGGACTTTATCTGCATATTCCTTACTGTTTTTCCAAATGCCGGTACTGTGATTTTTACTCTGCCCCCGGCCAGCGCGGCGTCCCCCGGGCCTATGTGGACGCTTTTGCGGGAACTCTCCCGGTTTGCGCCGGACGCGCCCCTGCGGCCGGACACCCTTTATTTCGGCGGCGGAACGCCCAGCCTGCTGGACCCGGCAGACGCCGCCCGGCTCATCGCCGCCGCACAGCCCCTGCCCGGGGCCGAGATCACGCTGGAAGCCAACCCTGAGACCGTAACGAAGACTCTCTCCGGGCTTTCCGGGAGGCGGGCGTCAACCGCATCTCCTTCGGCGTCCAGTCGGCCCGGGACAGTCAGCTCAAGACGCTGGGCCGCCCTCCACACGGCAAAGCAGGCGCGGGCCGCTTTCGCCGCCGCACGCCGTGCCGGGTTCGAGAACATCAGCGGCGACATCATGCTGGCCCTGCCCCATTATACGCAGGCCGAGTTCGACGAGACGCTGGAGCTGATCGAGGATGGCGGCGCGACCCACATTTCCGCCTACCTCTTGAAGATCGAGCCCGACTCCGCCTTTGGCCGGACGCCCCCCGAGGGTCTGCCCACCTCCGACGAGGCGGCAGACTTCTACCTCTATGCCGTCGAGCAGCTGGAACATCATGGCTACCGGCAATATGAGATCTCCAACTTCGCCCGCCCGGGCTATGAGGGAAAGCACAATCTCATCTACTGGGACTGCGGCGACTATCTGGGCATCGGCCCCGCGGCCCACTCCTGCATGGGCGGCAAACGGTTCTACTACCCCGCCGACACCGAAGCCTTTCTGCGGGACGAGGCCGCGCCCGTCATGGACGGCGGCTGCGGTGCGGAGGATTATCTCATCCTGCAGCTGCGTCTGCGCAAAGGTCTGAGCCTCGACGAATACAAAAAACGCTATGGCAGGGAGTTCTCCACATCGCAGCTGGCCTTTGTGCAAAACTGCGTGAAGAGCGGCTATGCCAACTTTGACGGCCACACCCTCGCCCTCACGCCCGCCGGGCTCATCGTACAGAACAGCATCCTTGCCGAGCTGCTGTGAGCCTCAGTGAACAGCAAAGCTCATCGCCGCCAGCACAAAAACACCGATGATGCTGGCAATACGGCTCACCCTCTGCATCGCGTAATACCAGTCGGTGGGCTCACCGCCGTACACTTCCAGCCCGTGGCGTAGGTTCCAGAACAGCATCGGGAACCGGACATCCAGCACAAGGAGCACCACCAGCGCCCCGATCGGCAGCAGGAACGCCATGCTGCCCCGGGTCTCCCGCCGCCCGCCGACGGCCACATTATAGAGCCAGTTACAGCTGGGCCAGAGGTCGGATCTCTGGTATTCGCCGTTGACGATGACATTCACCTCGTCGGCAAGGTCCCCATCGTCTTCCCTCCACAGGATGGCGTCGCCGGGGTCGCCCAGCGCGGTCCCGGTAAAAATGACCACTCCGTCCTGCTCAATTTTCACGCCCGGGTCGCTCATGCCATCGGCTTTCGATTCGAGCCGATAGCGCCGCGTCTCTCCGTCCATCGTGAAATCCACCTCCGCACCGTTTTCCGTCTGAGCAACCCGCATGGTGTAGGCGGCATACGCATCCTTGCCCGAAAAGCTGCCATCGGCCTGACGATACAAAAAGGCATCCCGCAGCCAGACGCCCGGGCGGAGGGCGGCCCAGAGATAGAGCACAGCGAGAAGCAGCGCGGTAAGAACGCAGAGCAGGCAGCTCGTCTTTTTCTCCATGGTCAGGCTCCTTTCGTTTCAGCCCAGTTCGATCACGTTCCACCCCAGCTCCCGGATGGCTTCTTGATCATGGGTCGCCAGCAGGGTGGGCTTTCTGCCGCAGCGTGCCTTGAGCATGGCTGCGGCTTTTTTCATGACGGCGGGGTCCATGCCGGTGAAGGGCTCATCCAACAGAAGCGTGTCGCTCTCGGCCCAGAGAGCGCGCAGCAAGGCAGTGCGGCGCTTCTGTCCGCCGGAGAGCTTCCGGGCAGGCAGGGCAAGGGCCTCGTAATCCAGTCCTAATTGTATAAGGTCGTCTCGTATCTGCTCTTTGTATTGTGTTTTGACCTTGTACTGTTCTGCGGTCAGCACCAGCGCCACATTCTCTTCGGCGGTCAGCTGGGGGCAGAGCCTGTCTTCCTGAAAGACCGCGCCGACCCGGCCCACGCCCTCCACGCTGCCGGAGGTGGGCGCTTCCAGCCCCATCAGGATGCGGAGCAGGGTCGTCTTGCCCCAGCCGCTGGGCGCCCAGAGCACCGCCGGGCCGTCCACAGTAAGAGAGAGGTTTTCGAAGAGGATCTTCTCTCCGAATCGTTTAGACAGATTCTTTATTTCCAGTTTGTTGTTGGTTTCACTCATTTTTCAGCCCCTCTTCGCCCAGAACCGCCGCTACCGCTTTATCCAGCAGAGCGAGGAACAGCTTTTCGAATACGGCGCTCAGCAGGATGATAACGAAGGTCCAGGCAAACAGCTCCCCGGTGGAAAGGGTAATTTTTGCCCGGTAAAGCGCGTCGCCGATGCTGCCGTCCGGCAGGCCGATGACCTCTGCTGCTACGCCGCTCTTCCAGCAGATGCCCAGCGCCACGCTGCATCCCTGCCGGAACGCGGGCAGCACCGCCGGGAGCCAGACCGCCCGCAGACGCCGCCCCAGAGGCAGACGGAACACCTGCGCCATTTCGAGAAGCTGGCGGTCAGCACTCCCGATGCCGGTGCGCACTGCGCTGTAGAGGACGGGCAGCACCATCAGAAAGCTGATCAGGACGGACAGCGACGAGCCGCTGACCCACACCAGCGCCAGAATGATGAAGCTGGCCACCGGAGTGGCCTTGACCAGCTGCATCACGGGGGCGAGAAGGGCGTCTACCCACTCCCACTTTTCGGCGGCTACCGCCAGCACCGCGCTGGACAGAACGCCCAGCCCGAAGCCCAACAGGATGCTCCCGGCGCTGAAACCGATGCGCTGCCAGAACTCGGCCTGCGGCAGCAGCTCCACCAGCGTACCGATGGCCTGCACCGGCGAGACAAGAAAGACTTCCTGCCCGATGGCCGCAGCCGCCGCCTGCCAGACGCCCAGCCAGAACACCGACGCCGCCAAAATTTGAATGCGGCGTTTTTTTGTTTTATCCATGTATTTCTTTGCTCCTGTTCGTTTTCTCGCTTTCAGAATATCACATCATGTATGAGAATACAATCCTTCATCTTTTCTTCTCTTGACATGAAGGTCATAAAACACTACACTGGAATAAAGTAATCCTTATTCTACGTGCCTCCGCGCACAGCTGGGAGAGATGACCATGCACGATTCCGCTCAGGCCCTCCGGGGCAAAAAGCTCCTTCTGGTGGGGTTCACCCTGTTCTCGATGTTCTTCGGGGCAGGCAACCTCATCTTCCCGCCCTTCCTCGGCGCACAGGCCGGGACGGCGCTCTGGCTCGCTTTTGTAGGCTTTGCCGTCAGCGCCATCGGTCTGCCCATCGCGGGCGTGGCAGCAGTGGCCCGGGCGGGCGGTCTGCCTGCGCTGGCCGGGCGGGTCCATCCCCGCTTCGCACAGGTGTTCGCTGTGCTGGTCTATCTGTCCATCGGTCCCTGCCTCGCGATCCCCCGCACGGCCAGCACCTCGTTTGAGATGCTGACGCCGCTGGTGGGGCGGAGCACACCGGGACAGTTCATCTACTCCCTCGTGTTCTTTGCTGCGGCGTACTTCGTGGCCCTCAAGCCCGAAAAGCTGACCCAGCGGCTGGGCCGCATCCTCTGCCCTGCCCTGCTGGTGCTCATCGTGGTGCTGTTCGCGGGCTGCATCCTCCGCCCGGCCGCGCCCGGCTACGGCACGCCTGCCGAGGCTTACGCCGCCCTCCCCGCCGCACAGGGCGTGCTGGACGGCTATCAGACCATGGACGCGCTGGCAGCGCTCAACTTCGGCGCGGTCATCGCGCTGAACCTTCAGGCGGTGGGCATCACGGAGGAGTCCGCCGTCCGGCGCGGCACCATCCGGGCCGGGTTCATCGCGGGCGGGATGCTGCTGGTGGTCTACGCCATGCTGCCCCACATCGGCGGCATCTCGGGGCTGCCTTCCCCGGCAGCGGCACCGGTGCCGCTGTCCTGACGGCACTGGCCGACGGCCTGTTTGGCCGGGTGGGACAGGTGCTTCTGGCCGCCATCTTCGTCATCGCCTGCTTCAACACCTGTGTCGGCCTCATCGCCAGCGTAGGCGAATACTTCCACGAGCTTCTGCCCCGGCTGCCCTACCCCGCCATTGCAGCCTTCTTCGCGCTGATGAGCATGCTGCTGGCGAACATCGGCCTAGCGGGCATCCTGAGCCTTTCCGTCCCGGTGCTGAACGCCATCTACCCCATCGCCATCATCCTCATCGTGGTGGAGTTCCTGCCCGGACGGTTCCAGCGGACATCGGTCTGGCGGCTGAGCATCCTCTTCACGGCCATCCAGAGCATCCCTGCCGCCCTGCCCTTCGGCCCCCTCTCCACCTTGATGAACGCTCTGCCCCTGAGCAGCCTCGGCTTTGGCTGGCTGCTGCCGGCCCTCATCGGCATCGGCGCGGGCCTTCTGATGTAAGAAAAACTGCCGCACGGCTGTGCGGCAGTTTTTCTTGTTTCAAAGCTTACTTTGCAGAGTTGCGGATCGCCGCCATGACCTTGCGCAGGACGGACGGCTCGGTGTAGTAGAAGTTATCGTCCGGCAGCTTGCCGCCCACGGCGGCGGGAGAGGCATCGTAGAGCACCTGCAGGTAGGCAGAGATGTCTTTCTTCATCTCCTGACCGTTGCGGTAAACGATGTTGCACTTGGGCAGGGCCTTCTTGGCGATCGCAGCCTTGGCCACCACACCGACTTCCTCACAGAGGGCGGCGGTGCCGTCGATGTCCTCGTTCGCCGCCTTGACGCTCTTCTGGTAGTCGGTCAGGAAAGCTGCAATGACATCGGGGTTCTGCTTTGCGTACTCGGTGCGCACCACGGTGACGCCGGTGATGAGCTGGGTGTCACAGACCTTGTTCCATTCGCGGTCAGGTCGAGGACGACGCGGAGGCCGCTGTCCTTCATCTGGGCAGCGGTGACGTAGGGCTGAGGCAGGACGGCGATGGCGTCCTTTTTGGCAGCGGCCATCTGGGCCGTGACCTCGGAAGCCTCGCTGTAGTATTCGATCTTCACGTCCTTGTCGGGGTCAAGGCCGTTCTTCTTGAGCAGATAGCGCAGGACGTACTCGGGGGTCGTGCCTTTGCCGGTGGAGAGGATGGTGCGGCCCTTGAGGTCGGCGAAGCTATGGACGGTATTGCCCTTCTCCACGACGTAGAGGACGCCCAGCGTGTTGACGGCCATGACCTGGATGCCGCCGTTCGTCTTCTGGTAGAGGGTCGCGGCGAGGTTGGCCGGGATAGCGGCCATGTCGAGTTCGCCCTTGATGAGCTTCGGCACGATCTCATCGGCAGCGCCGTAGAGCTGCAGGTCATAGTCGAGGGAAGCAGTGCCGTCCTTCTCCATGCTCAGCAGGTTGACAAGGCCCATGGTGGTGGGGCCTTTCAGGCCGGCGATGCGCACTTTTGTGCTCGTCTTGGCCGATGCGCCGCAGGCCAGCACGCTGATCATCAGCACCAGCGACAGCAGCAGAGATGTCAGTTTTTTCATAGGATTCAGCTCCTCACTTTCATTGGGAGAAATTTTCCCGCAAAAAATTTGCAAAACCATTTGCTTTACGCCCTCAAGTTTACTATAATAAGAGAAAAAATACCGTTGCACACGCAACGGAATCGCAGAAGGGCGGTGAGGGCCCGGGGAAAACCTCACGGAATGGGTATGGAAAATTATCTTCCGCTGTTACAATCCACCTCTCTGTTCGCCGGACTGGAAGCCGAAGCGCTCCGGGTCCTGCTGGGCGAAGTGGGGGCCGTATTGCGCACCTACAGCCGGGGCGAGACCCTCGTGCTGGCCGGACAGTCGAACCGCCGGGTGGGCGTGGTGCTCTCCGGTGCCATCGAGGCCTATCATTCCGCCGCCAGCGGGGTGCGTCTGCCCATCAGCCAGATGGGGCCGGGCGGTGTGTTCGGCGACGTGCTGGGCGGCTCGAGCCTTTCCAGCCCGGTGACGGTGGTGGCCTCGGCCCCCCTGCGAGGTGCTGCTGGTGCCTTACGAGAAGCTTCTGCTGCCCGGGGCCGACCCGGCCCGCCAGCGGGTGCTGCAGAACCTTGTGCGCACCATCAGCGACAAATACTTCCTGCTCTCCCGCCGGGTAGACCTGCTGCTGCTCAAGAGCCTGCGGGCCAAGGTGTGCGCCTACCTGCTCAGTGAGGCCGAGGCGCATCACAGCCTCACCTTCACCATTCCCTACTCCCGTATCCAGCTGGCCGACTACCTCAACTGCGACCGCAGCGCCCTCTCCCGGGAGCTGAGCCTGATGCAGCGGGACGGCCTGCTTGAGACCTATAAGAGCAGCTTCAAGCTGCTGGAGCCGGACGCGCTGCGGCATATGGTGCTGTAACAGCCTCTCCCTTTGGGAGAGTCTTATATAGAAGGAGAACTTCATCATGTCCAAACCGATTTTATGGATCGTCATTCCCTGCTACAACGAAGAACAGGTGCTGCCCATCACGGCCCCCATGTTCCTGAAAAAGATAAACGACCTCGCCGCAGCGGGCCTTATCAGCGAGAAGAGCCGGGTGCTCTTCGTCAACGACGGCTCCCGCGACGCCACCTGGTCCCTCATCCAGAAGTTCGCCTCTGAGGATGAGCACTTCATCGGCATCTCCCAGAGCCGGAACCGCGGCCACCAGAACGCCGTACTGGCCGGGCTGATGGAGGCGCTCCACAGCGGCAGCTGCGACATCACCATCTCCATCGACTGCGACGGCCAGGACGACATCAACGCCATGGATGAGATGGTCAAAAAGTATCTCGACGGCGCCGAGGTAGTCTACGGCGTGCGCAGCCGCCGGGACACCGACACCTTCTTCAAGCGGTTCACCGCCGAGGGCTTCTACCATGTGATGAACGCACTGGGCGCGGACATCGTCTTCAACCACGCCGACTACCGGCTCATCAGCACCCGGGTGCTGGAGAGCTTCGCTGACTACCGCGAGGTAAACATCTTCCTGCGGGGCATGGTGCCGCTGGTGGGCTACCCCAGCGACACCGTCTACTACGAGCGCCACGAGCGTCTGGCCGGCGAGAGCCACTATCCCCTCAGCAAGATGCTGGCCCTCGCCTTCGACGGCATCACCAGCCTGTCGAACAAGCCCATCCGCCTCATCACCGGCGCAGGCATCGCGGTCAGCCTCATCAGCTTCATCGGTGTCATCTGGGCCATCGTGCAGGCTGTTCTGGGCAGCGCCGTGGCGGGCTGGGCCTCCACCATCTGCATCGTCTGCTTCATGGGCGGCGTCCAGCTGGTGTGTCTGGGCGTCATCGGCGAATACGTCGGCAAGATCTATATGGAGACCAAGGCCCGTCCCCGCTACATCATCAGCGAGCGCACATGGGCTCCCTACGAAAGGAAGTATCACGGATGAGCAAACAGAGCTGGAAAGGCAGCACCCTCCTGAACCCGGAGCCGCCGGTGCTGGTCTCCTGCGGCGGGCTGGATAAGCCCAACCTCATCACCATCGGCTGGACCGGCACCATCTGCACCCAGCCCAGCATGGTGTCCATCAGCGTCCGCCCCGAGCGGTACAGCCACCACCTCATCAAAGAGAGCGGCCAGTTTGCCATCAACCTGCCCACCGAGGCACTGGTGAAGTCGGTGGACTGGTGCGGCGTCAGGAGCGGCCGGGATTTTGACAAATTCGCAGCCTGCAAACTCCATTCTGCCCCCGGCTCGGTGCTGACAGACTGCCCCATCCTCGAAGAAAGCCCCGTCAACCTCGAGTGCAGGGTCACGCAGGTCATCCCGCTGGGCAGCCACGACCTCTTCCTCGCCGAAGTGGTGGCCTGCGACGTGGACGAGAGCCTGCTGGACGAGAACGGTAAGCTCTGCCTCGACAAGGCCAAACTCATCGTCTACAGCCACGGCGAATATCTGGCTCTGGGCAAAAAGCTGGGGACCTTCGGCTACAGCGTGGGAAGACCTTCCCCGGCTTGACAGTAAAACGTGCGGACTAAAAATAGAAAAGGCACTGCGACGCGGTAGCCTCATTCAAGAACTATGGCTCAAAAATTGAACCGTCGCCTTTGCCGAGGTGGCGGTTCAATAATGGGAAGTAAACTCACCAATATGGAAAGTAATCCGCATTGCCTCACCCCCTTTTGTAAGCCAACCGCCTGCCGTATGTGCAGTGCCTTGCCGCCAAAGCAGCAAAATCAGTATAACACAGTTTTCGACAATCTGCAATCACCAGGATGCATTGCGCATCCCGCGGCTTCGATTTTATTTCAGCAGATCACTCAGACCGTCCGGCCATGATAGCCCGTGACCGTCTCGGCATGGAGCAGACTGCTCAGCACACTTTCCTCCACGCACTCGGCCACCGCCCGGAACAGCGGATTGATGGCGTCGTCGTGGAGCATCCCCATCGGCAGGACGGCCTTTTCGGAGTAGTGCGGCACCCGGTTGGCGGTGGTGAAGGCAATGACGATCTCGCCGGAGCCGTTGCCGCAGAAAGAGCCGGTGCGGGACAGGCCCACCAGCGCCCGGTGGCAGAGCCGCCGCAGCTGGCGCTCACTCAAGGGGATGTCCGTCGCCAGCACTGTGATGATGGAGCCCTTGTCCTCGTGGGGCGGGATGTGGGCGTCCAGCAGGCTCTGGATGGGGGTGCCTGCCACTACGAGGTCATCGAAGACGGCGTGGTTGGAGAGCACCAGCGCACCGATGGTGTACTGTTTTCCGTCCAGCTCCACCACACGGGAAGCCGAGCCAATGCCGCCCTTCAGGCCGTGGCAGCGCATTCCCCGGCCCGCGCCCACAGCGCCCTCGGCGAAATCGGCGCGGCAGTCGGCCAGCGCGGCCCTCACGTTTTCTTCTGTGACGTGGAGGCCCCGGATGTCGTTGAGGCCGCTGTCGTTGCACTCGCAGACCACCGGGTTGACGCTGCCGGTCGTCTCGCAGATGTCGGGGTTCTTATCCAGCATATACTTCACCAGCGCTGTCTCCACAGTACCTACGCTGAGGGTATTGGTGAAGAGGATGGGCGTTTCCAGCGTCCCCAGCTCGTCGATCTGGACAAGGCCGGTGGTCTTGCCGAAGCCGTTGATGACATGGCTGGCCGCCATCACTTTATCGTGGAAAATATCGCCCTGATGGGGCAGCAGCGCGGTCACGCCGGTCTGGACCTCGCCGTCCGCCAGTGTGCAGTGGCCCACCGTCACGCCCGGCACATCGCTTATCTTGTCCAGCGGCCCGCAGGGCAGTTTGCCCACCCGGATGCCCCGGCTCTTCCATTTTGCTTCGATTCCCATAAGTATCCTCCTTGCAAAAATGCTCCCTCCTCACCAGACGGAGAGGGCCGATTTTATTCTTCCTCGTGCTCCACCTTGCTGATCGCGCCCAGGTCGTAGGGCGTATTCTGGTAGACGTAGTAGTTCAGCCAGTTCTCATACAGCAGGTGTGCGTGAGCACGCCAGCGGAAGAGAGGCGGCTGCTCGGGGTCGTCGTTGGGGTAATAGTTCTTTGGCACCGCGATGGGCAGGCCCTTGCCGACATCCCGCTTGTACTCGGCGTCCAGTGTGTACTTGTCGTACTCCGGGTGGCCGGTGACGAAGATCTGCCGTCCATTCTCGGTGCTCATCAGGAAGGGGCCGGCCTCGTCGCTCTCGGCGAGGATGCGCAGAGCCTTGCAGTTCAGCACGTCCTCCCGGCTGATGCCGGTGTGGCGGCTGTGGGGGCGTAGAACACCTCATCGAAGCCGCGCACCAGCGGGTTCGAGGGACGGGTAACTTTATGCTCGAAGACGCCGAACATCTTCTGGTCGAGAAGCTGCTTGCGGATGCCATAGTGGTAATAAAGTCCCGCCTGTGCGCCCCAGCAGACATGAAGGGTGGAGTAGACGTTCGTCTCACTGAAGTCCATGATCTCGCACAGCTCCTGCCAGTAGTCCACCTGTTCGAAGTCTATTTTCTCCACAGGCGCACCGGTGATGATCATGCCGTCGTAGCGGTTGTTCTTCACCTCGTCGAAGGTCTTATAAAACGCCTCGAGGTGGGCCGCAGAGACATGGGTCGCCGCATGGCTGGCCGTCTGCAGCAGGGTCATGTGGACCTGAATAGGCGTATTGGCCAGCAGGCGGGCGATCTGGGTCTCGGTGGCGATCTTGGTCGGCATGAGGTTCAGGATGAGGATCTCCAGCGGACGGATGTGCTGGGAGAGCGCCCGTTCCCGGTGCATGACGAAGACGTTTTCCTCGTAGAGGGCATCGTAGGCGGGAAGAGTCTTGGGGATGATCAGCGGCATAGCATCGTTGCTCCTTTTGACGGTTTTAGCGGGAAGTTTTTATCTGCATCCGGAGACGCTTTTTTCACGGGGAGGGGCCGAAACCGGCAGATGGCGCTGACCGTGTTTCTTAGATCTGATCCAGCGCCTGTGCAATATCGGCGATGAGGTCTTCGCTGCTCTCGAGGCCGCAGCTCATCCGCACCAGCTCAGCAGGCACACCGGCAGCGGCCAGCTGCTCGTCGTTCATCTGGCGATGGGTGCTGGAAGCCGGGTTCAGGCAGCAGGTGCGGGCATCGGCAACGTGGGTCTCAATGGCGGCAAGCTTCAGCTCCTTCATAAAGGTGCTGGCGGCTTCGCGGCCGCCGGCCAGGCCAAAGGAGACGACGCCGCAGCTGCCGTTCGGCAGATACTTTTCGGCCAGTGCATGGTAGGGGCTGGACTCGAGGCCGCAGTAGTTGACATAGGCCACCTTGGGGTGAGCCTCAAGGAACTTTGCAACGGCCATGCCGTTGGCGCAGTGGCGCTGCATTCGGACGTGGAGGCTCTCAAGGCCGAGGTTCAGCATATAGGCGTTCATGGGGGACTGCATCGAGCCGAAGTCGCGCATGAGCTGTGCGGTGGCCTTGGTGATGAAAGCCCCCTCTTTGCCGAAGCGCTCCGCGTAGGTGATGCCATGATAGCTCTCATCGGGAGTACACAGGCCGGGGAACTTCTCGGCGTGGGCCATCCAGTCGAACTTGCCGCTGTCCACGATGGCACCGCCCAGCACAGCGCCATGGCCGTCCATATACTTGGTGGTGGAGTGGGTCACGATGTCAGCGCCCCACTCGAAGGGGCGGCAGTTGACCGGTGTGGGGAACGTGTTGTCCACGATGAGCGGTACGCCGTGGGCGTGTGCGGCCTTGGCGAACTTTTCAAAGTCCAGCACGGTGAGGGCGGGGTTGGCGATGGTCTCGCCAAACACGACCTTGGTGTTGGGCTGGAAGGCGGCATCCAGCTCTTCCTCGCTGCACAGCGGGTCCACGAAGGTGGCGGTAATGCCCATCTTCTTCATGGTGACGGAGATGAGGTTGAAGGTGCCGCCGTAGATGGTGCTGGACGCCACGATGTGGTCGCCCGCCTCGCAGAGATTGAACAGCGCAAAGAAGTTGGCGGCCTGACCGCTGGACGTCAGCATGGCGGCGGTGCCGCCTTCCAGCTCGCAGATCTTTTTCGCCACCATATCGCAGGTGGGGTTCTGCAGGCGGGAGTAGAAGTAGCCGTCGGCCTCGAGGTCGAACAGCTTGCCCATGTCCTCGCTGGTAGCGTACTTGAACGTAGTGGACTGGATGATGGGGATCTGGCGGGGTTCGCCGTTGCCGGGGGTGTAGCCGCCCTGCACGCAGATGGTATCACGGTTCATTGCAACATACTCCTTTACTGGGTTTGTCTGTATAGCACAATTCCCCGCAGGAGCATGAGCCTCCTGCGGGGAATCGATTCGTTAAATTTTATTCCCTGCAGGAAGCAGAAACTTACTTTCTCAGCCGCTTATCACTCCTGGTCGCCCAGAAGGTACCGACAGTCTGGAACACCTGCACCATGAGCACCAGCAGCACGACGCAGACGATCATGATGTTGGTCTGGTAGCGGTAGTAGCCGTAGGACAGAGCGATCTTGCCCAGACCGCCGCCGCCGATGACGCCGGACATGGCCGAGTAGCCGAGGATGGTCGTCAGGGCAGTGGTCATGCTGGAAATGAGGCCGGGCAGGCACTCGGGGATCATGACCTTGGTGATGATCTGGAAGGGAGTCGCGCCCATGCTCTGGGCAGCTTCCACGACGCCCTCGTCCAGCTCACGCAGACTGGTCTCCACCAGACGGGCCACGAAGGGGAAGGCTGCGACCACCAGCGGAACGATGGTGGCCTTGGTGCCGACGGTGGTACCCACAATGGCACGGGTCAGCGGGAAGACGCAGATCATCAAAATCAGGAACGGCACGCTGCGCAGGATGTTGATGACGATGTTCAGAATGTGCATCAGCCAGCCCGGCAGGGGCAGGACGCCGTCCTTATCGCCAGCCACCAGCAGAACGCCCAGCGGCAGGCCCAGGACCAGAGAAAATGCCGTGGAGAGGACGGTCACATAGAACGTCTCCCAAATGGCGAAGCCATAATCTGCAAAGCTCATTCTCCGGTCACCTCCTCAACGGTCACACCATTCTGGCTGCGCATATAGGCCGCAGCCTGCTTTGCCTGTTCGGTATCGCGGGGAAGTTTGAGCAGCATGGAGCCGTAGCACTGGCCGCTCAGATCGCGGGTGTCGGCGCTGAGCACAGACACGAGGATGCCCTTCTCCGCAGCGAGGCTCGCCACCAGCGGCTTTGCGGCGGACGAACCATTGAACGTAACACGGACCACGTGATCGTCGGGCGCAAAGCTCGAGAGGTCGCGGGCCGCGCTGCCGCCGTTGGGGGCGACAAGGCGCCTGGCCGCAGCCGTCTTGGGATTTGCAAAGATCTCGCGCACCTCACCCTGCTCCACGACCACGCCGCCGTCCAGAATGGCGACGGAGTCGCAGATCTCTTCCACGACGCTCATCTGGTGGGTGATGACCACCACGGTGATGCCCAGCTTCTTGTTGATGTCCTTGATGAGGGTCAGGATGGCGTGGGTCGTGTTGGGGTCCAGCGCACTGGTGGCCTCATCGCAGAGCAGGACTTTGGGGTTGGTGGCCAGCGCACGGGCAATGGCGATGCGCTGCTTCTGGCCGCCGGAGAGCTGGGCCGGGTAGGCGTTGGCCTTATCGGGCAGGCCCACCATTTCCAGCAGCTCCCTGGCGCGCTTTCGGCATCGGCCTTCTTCACGCCCGCAAGCTCCATCGGGAAGCAGATGTTCTTCAGGCAGCTGCGCTGCATCAGCAGATTGAACTGCTGGAAGATCATGGTGATGTCGCGGCGGCGCTCACGCAGGGCTGCGGGAGACAGGGTCTCCATCGCGGTGCCGTCGATGACGACACTGCCCTCGGTGGGGCGCTCCAGCAGATTGATGCAGCGCACCAGCGTGGATTTGCCCGCGCCCGACATACCGATGATACCGTAGATGGAGCCATCGGGGATGGTCAGGTCGATGTTCTTCAGCGCATTCACCGCGCCGTCCTTCATCTGGAAGGTCTTGGAAAGGTGTTTGATCTCGATCACGGAAATTCTCCTCGCTGTTGAATAAACTCCTTCAGTCAAACCCTTGCGGGTTTGCCAGCTCCCTCATGAAGGGAGCCTGAAACAGAACGGTCAGGCAAAGGCCCCCTCCCCGAGGGGGCTGTCACCGCAAGGTGACTGGGGGAGTTTGCTTAGCCCTCGATGGGTGCCAGGCTGTCCTGCTTGCCGCCGTAGATGCCCATAGGCTCGACATGGATGCCGGCCACGGTCACCAGATGGGTACCCTTCTCCTCATTGAAGTTGTCCAGATACGGCTGATGCTGGAAGTAGTTGGTGTCGCACTGGCCGTCCTCGACGATGGTGTTGGGATCACATAGTCGTCGTACTCCTGGATGTCCAGAGTGATTCCCTTAGCGGCCAGAATGTCCTTGCAGACCTCCAGGACCTCGCAGTGGGGAGCGGGAGTAGCAGCGCAGCTGACGGTCTCGCCGTTCAGTGCATCGTAGTCGATGGAAGAGTCATAGCCATCGGTCGGGTTCTCGACGACGGAGACGACAGCGCCCTTGTAGTTCTCATCCATGAAGTCCTTGACCTGCTGGCTCTGCAGAGCGGCGACGAGGGCCTTGATCTTGGGCTCGTTCTCGTTGCCCTCCTTGCAGACCAGAACATTGACGTAAGCAGAAGAGCCGTCCTCCATTGCCAGAGCGTCGGTCATGGGGTCCAGACCAGCGGAGATGGCGTAGTTGGAGTTAATGACAGCGTAGTCTTCATCCTGCAGGACGTTGGGCACCTGAGCGGCCTCGACCTCATCGACGGTGACGTTCAGGGGGTTCTCCTCGATGTCGTTCTTGGTGGCGGTCAGGCCGGCGTCAGCCTTGAGCTTGAAGAAGCCGTTCTTCTCCAGCAGGGTCAGAGCGCGGGCCTCGTTGGTGGTGTCGTTGGGGACAGCGACCTTGACTTTGTCCAGCTTTGCCACAGCGGAAGCTGCCTCAGAAGAAGCGGCAGTGCTGGAAGCAGCAGAGCTTGCGGTGGAAGAAGAGCCGCCGCAGGCGGTCAGGGCAGCAGCAGCGGCTGCGACACCGGTAACTTTCAGAAAATCACGACGAGTAATCATAGTTTTTTCCCTCTCTATCATTGGATAGAATGTACAGCGGCGGCGCGGCACAGTCCGCGCCCGCCTTGAACGGAAGCATCAAAAAAGCCTCCGTCCCTGCCAGCCATGCGCTGCACAAGGACGGAGGCCTGAAACTTCCGTGGTACCACCTTGGTTCACAGCATCCTCGCGGACACTGCCTCAAAACTGCGGCAGAATTTTTTCTGCTTACAGCCGGACGCTTTAACGGGCGCACCCGTCGCGGACTAGTGCTCTTGCTCTTCGTCCGCGCAGCTCCGAGACCATTTTCGGCTCCCTGTTTCCTGCCCTTTTCCACCTGCCGGGCTCTCTGGTAAGGCTCATGCGAAAGCTTACTCTTCTCTTCACAGCCATTTTAGTGATATTGCGTTTATTGTACTCGCCTCGACGGGATTTGTCAACCCCTTAAAACAAACTTTTTCAGTAGGGAATTGAAGATCCTTCGCCCATGAGACAAAATATGCCCCCGCGCTGTGTGCGCGGGGGCATATTCAAAGCGTATCGATCAGCCCTGCTCCTGCTGTGCCTTCTTGGCTTCGAGAGCCAGAATGGCGTCGCGGCGGCTCAGGTTGATGCGGCCCTGCTGGTCGATGTCCGTCACCTTGACGACGATGGCATCGCCCACGGCGACCACATCCTCCACGCGCTCGACACGCTTGGTGTCCAGCTTGGAGATGTGCACCAGGCCCTCTTTGCCCGGAGCGATCTCAACGAACGCGCCGAAGTTCATCAGACGGGTGACCTTGCCCTTGTAGATGGCACCGATCTCGGGGTCTTCCACGATGGTCCTGATGGTGAAGATGGCGCGCTTTGCGTCCTCCTGATCCACAGCGGAGACGAAGACGTGACCGTCCTCCTGCACGTCGATCTTGCAGTTGCAGGTCGCGCAGATGTCCTGAATGACCTTACCGCCCTTGCCGATGACGTCCTTGATCTTATCGGTGGGGATCATCATGCTGAACATCTTGGGGGCGTAGCGGCTCAACTCGTGGCGCGGCTCGGCGATGACGGGCTTGATGATCTCATCGAGGATGTACAGACGGCCCTTGCGGCACTTCTCGAAGGCCTCGGCGATGATGTCGTAGGTCAGGCCGTCGACCTTCATATCCATCTGGATGGCGGTGATGCCCTTGCGGGTGCCGCCCACCTTGAAGTCCATATCGCCGTGGAAGTCCTCGACACCCTGGATGTCCAGCATGGTCATCCAGCGGTCGCCCTCGGTGATGAGGCCGCAGGAGATACCGGCGACGGGAGCCTTGATGGGCACGCCTGCGTCCATCAGAGCCAGCGTGGAGCCGCAGATGGAAGCCTGAGAGGTGGAGCCGTTGGAAGAGAGGACCTCAGACACGCAGCGGATGGTGTAGGGGAACTCCTCCAGAGAGGGCAGCACGGGCAGGAGAGCGCGCTCGGCCAGTGCGCCGTGGCCGATCTCGCGGCGGCCGGGGCTGCGGGGTGCGCGGGCCTCGCCGACGGAGTACGGCGGGAAGTTGTAGTGATGGATGTAGCGCTTGGTCTGCTCATCGGTCAGGTCATCCATCAGCTGGTTGTCCTTGGTTCCGCCGAGGGTGCAGGTGGTGAGCACCTGCGTCTGGCCGCGGGTGAACATACCGGAGCCATGGACACGGGGCAGGATGCCGACTTCGGCAGCCAGCGGGCGGATCTCGTTGATGCCGCGGCCATCCACGCGCTTGCCCTCGTCGAGCAGCCAGCGGCGGACGACGTACTTCTGCATCTTGTAGCTGACGAGGTCGAGGTCTGCCTCGGACAGGTCAGGGTACTCCTCAGCGATCTTGTCCATGATGGGCAGCAGAGCGGCATCACGCACATTCTTGTCGTCGGTATCCATAGCGGCCTTGAAGTCGTCGAGATACTTCTCCTTGATGGCGTGGAACACGTCCATATCGAGGCCCACGACCTGGAAATCGATCTTCGGCTTGCCGCGCTCGGCCACGATGCCGTTGATGAAGGTGATGATCTTCTTGATCTCCACGTGAGCGGCCTTGATGGCGTTCAGCATGGTGTCCTCATCCACCTCGTTGGCGCCGGCCTCGATCATGACGATCTTGTCCATGGTAGCGGCCACGGTCAGGGCCAGGTCGCTCTGCTTGCGCTGCTCCTGGGTGGGGTTCAGGACGATCTCGCCGTCCACCAGACCCACCTGCACGCCGCCGATGGGGCCGTTCCAGGGGATCTCGGACACTGCGGTGACCAGAGATGCGCCGATCATGCCGGCGATCTCAGGGCTGCAGTCGGGGTCCAGGCTCATGACGGTCATGGTGATGCAGACGTCGTTGCGCATCTCCTTCGGGAACAGGGGGCGCATGGGACGGTCCACGACGCGGCTGGTCAGGATGGCGCGCTCGCCGGGGCGGCCCTCACGGCGCATGAAGCTGCCGGGGATGCGGCCTGCGGCGTAGAGCTTTTCCTCGTACTCCACGTTCAGGGGGAAGAAATCGACGCCCTCGCGGGGCTTGGGGCTCATGACCACGTTGCACATCACGCAGGTCTCGCCGTAGCGGATGAGGGCGCTTGCGTTGGACAAGCCGCACATCTTGCCCATCTCCACCTTGAAGGGGCGGCCTGCCAGCGTAGTCTCGTAAACTTTGAAGTTGTCAAAGTTTTCTTTGCGGGAACCAAATTCGATTGCCATTTGGTTTGCCTCCTTATGTCCGTTTGATATTCCAAAAGACTGCCCGCCGCGCATCATAGCAATAAATCCAGCGTCCGTGCCGCTTCACACAGGCGTTCGATTTACTGCTGTAACACGCAGCAGCGGCCTATTTGTTCCAGTGCCTGGGATACAAGGGAAAATCCAACATAAAAGAGCAAAGGGCAGGCACCCTTTGCGGTACCTGCCCTCTGTTTTCTATTACTTACGCAGACCCAGAGTTGCGATCAGAGCACGGTAACGCTCGATGTCCTTCTTCTGGAGGTAGGCCAGCAGATTGCGGCGGCGGCCAACCATCTTCATCAGACCACGGCGGCTGTGGTGATCGTTAGGGTTCTTCTTCAGGTGCTCGTTCAGCTCGTTGATGTGAGCGGTCAGCAGAGCGACCTGGACTTCGGGAGAGCCAGTGTCCTTCTCGGTCAGAGCGACTTTGGCCATAACTTCCTGCTTGTTCATAGTAACAGTACCTCTTTATAAAATTTTATTTGCCAGCGACACAGCAGCGGGAAAACGGTACTCCCGAGTGGGCATACTCCCAGCCCCGTATCGCGGTAACAGGGCTAGTATAACAGAAACCAACGTAAAAAGCAAGAAAAATTTTTACAGATCCGCAAAAATAAGGATGTTGTTTTCCTGTCAAATCATGTTATAATCTGTCTATTGTAATAAAGAGGTAGATCGAATGACACATTGCTTTTCCCGCCGCAGCTTCCTCAAAGGAAGCGCAGCCGCCGCAGCGGGTCTTTCAAGCCCGCTCCTCCCGGCTGATGCGGCTTTTTCTGAAACCGAAAACGGCCTGTTCTCCCCTGTCTCTGCTCTCTGCCAGACCCAGTACGGCCCGGTGAAGGGCAGAGAGGGCGAAAACGGTCAGCTCTGCTGGTACGGCATCCCCTACGGTGCCGCGCCCACGGGCGAAAGTCGCTGGACAGCGCCGCAGGAGCCCGCCTGCTGGCTCACTGTGCGGGACTGCACCAGCCCCGCCCCGGCGGCCTACCAGTACACCACTTTCCCCCTCGGCACCGAGGACTGCCTGACACTGGACATTTATTCTTCCGCCGAGGCCAAAAAGCGGCCCGTCCTCGTCTATCTGCACGGCAGCGCCGCCACAGGCTCATCTCTCGAGCTGCCCGGCTGCGAACTCGTGCGGGACGCGGGCTGCGTCTTTGTCGCGCTCAACTACCGGCTGGGGCTGTTCGGGTGGAACTGCCTGCCCGCCCTCACTGCAGACCCGGACGTCACCGGAAACTTTGCCCTGCTGGACATCGCCCGGGCGCTGGACTGGGTGCGGGACAACATCCGCCGCTTTGGCGGCGACGCCGACAACATCACCCTCTGCGGTTCTCTGACGGCGGGCGGATGGCAGCGGCCCTTGCGGGCAGTCCGCTCTTCCGTGGGCGCTTCCAAAAAGCCGTTGCCATCTCCGGCGGGCTGTCCCTCGCCGACCCGGACGCCGCCGCCCAGAAGCTGGCCGAAAATTTCGCGCCGTTGGCCGTGGAAGACGGGCGGTTCGCTGACACGGCTTCCGCCGCCGAATGGCTGCTGACGCCGGGGGCAGACGTCCGGGAATGGCTCTGCGGCCTCGAACCGGCCCGCATTGCCGCCCTCGGCAAACCAGCCATCCTTTACGCAGACGATGTGGTGCTCTCCCGGGACGCCCGGAGTGCGGTCCCTCTCCTGCTGCTCAGCAGCGCCTCCGAATTCAGCGGCTTTGTCCGGGACGACCTGCGGCCCGCTTCCAGCGCGGCCCGGGCCTATGCCGTAAAATACGGCTCAGCCCTCTGCCGCTGGAGCAGCACCGAAGCTGTCGCCGAAGCGCTGGGCGGCAGTGCTCCGGTCTGGCTTGGCCTCATCGACTACGGTGGGACCGACAGTCAGACGGCTATCCCGGGCCTCGGCTCCTTCCACGGCCTGCCGCTGGCGCTCTTCTCGTCTGAAAGCAGCTATTCTGCCTGTGCTGATTTGTCTTCGGCAGGTGCGCAGGCCCTTTCGGCCCGGCTGAAGCAGGTGCTTGCCAGTTTCATGACCAGCGGTTCCCCGGGCTGGGACGCCTGGACGCCGCAAGACCGCGCTGCCCTCCACTTCGATGCCGACAGCGAAACTGCCTGCATCACCCTCAACTCCTACCCGGATACCCAGGAAAGTATCCGCGCCGCCATGGCGGCAGACACGTCCCTCTCCGCCGCCGAAAAGGAAACGGTGGAGCACCTCTATTTTTCCGGTCTCTCTTTCTGACGAAGCAAAAACGCACCTCACCGATCGCTTTCATCGGTGAGGTGCGTTCTTGTTTTATTCAGCGGATGATGCCGCCCACAGCCTTTTTGATCTCGGCTTTGTTCTGATACATCTTTGCTTTTTTCATAAAGTTCACTCCGCAAAGTATTCCTGCGCGCGCTGGGCTGCGTGGTCGATGCACTCGCGCAGCTCATCCAGCGTGTCGAACTTTTTGCTGGGGCTGAGGTAGGCGTGGAACTCCACCACCGGGTCGGTGCCGTAAAGGTCGCCGGTAAAGCCCGGGATGAAGGTCTCGCAGGTCACCTTGCTCTCGTCGCTGTTGACGGTGGGCCGGGTGCCAAGGCCGGTGGCCGAGGGATACCACCTGTCTCCCTATTCTTGGTGCGGGTGATATAGATGCCGAAACGCGGCAGCTGGAAGCCCTGCGGGTAGAGCTGATTGATGGTCGGCACGCCCAGCGTCCGGCCAAGGCCCGCCCCGTGATGCACCGTGAAGCGGATGGCGTAGGGCATCCCCAGCATGGCATTGGCCGCCGGGATGTCACCACCTTCCAGCGCGGTGCGGATGCGGGTGGAGGAAACAGGCTTCTCCTCAAACTGTGCCATCGGCAGGACGACTACCTCCACGCCCAGCGGCGCGCAGAGCTGACGCAGCAGCTCCGGTGTGCCTGCCGCCCTGGCACCGAAGGTGAAGTTCTCGCCGCAGAACAGCGCCCGGGCGTTGCAGTCCCGGATGATGCCCAGCACGAACTGCTCCGGCGTCATGGCCTTGATCTCCTCGAAATCGGGGCAGAGATAGTGCTCCACGCCGAGGCTGGCGATGAGGGCGTGCTTGTCCTCGGTGGAGAGCAGACGCTTGCCCTTCATCTTGTTTTCGGTGGGCAGGCGGAAGGTGAACACCGCCGGTGCCGCGCCGTGGGCCTGGCCCACTCCACTGCGCCATTGATGACCGCGCGGTGGCCGATGTGGATGCCGTCAAAAAAGCCCATTGCCACAGCAGAGCCGTGGGCACCGCCCAGCGCAAGCGGCGCAAGCTGTGAATAGATCTGCATGAATGTTCTTTAATTCCTCTCTACAAAGAGTTTTTCGACCTTGAGCACGCCGCCGGTGATGTTCGCAAGGCCCAGAAACTGACCCTCGGCATTGCGGACACGGTAGCGGCCATCTGCCGCCGGATAGCGGCTGGTGGGGCAGCCGTTGTACAGGTGCTGCTCCACCCTCGGCTCTGCCACCAGCAGAGGCAGGCTCTCGAACACGCTCTCCACCGGCAGCATCAAAGCCTGCAGTGCCTCGGGGCCTGCGTCCTTTGCCGTCTGTATCTCTTCCAGCGTGTGGACGTCGGCCTCGGTGTAGACACCCGCCGTCGTGCGGCGCAAAGCGCTCATGGTGCCTTTCTGGCCCATAGCGGCGGCAATGTCCTCCAACAGAGTGCGGATATACGTTCCCTTGGAGCAGCGGACGGTGAGGACGTATTCGTTCTCTGCCGGGCTGCCGCCGTACCGGATGTCCAGTATCTCGATGGGGCGGGCCTTCCGCTCCACCGTGACGCCCTCGCGGGCCAGCTTATAAAGGGGCTGGCCGTTGATCTTGACCGCCGAGTACATGGGCGGCGTCTGCATCTGGGGGCCGAGGAACCGGGGCAGAACAGCCAGCAGCTCCTTCTCCCCTGCCGTCACCGGGGCCGTTTCCAGCACGGTGCCGGTGACGTCGCCGGTGTCGGTCTGCATCCCCAGCCGCAGCCGGGCGCAGTAGGTCTTGGTGTGGTCGAGCTGAAGGTCCACGGCTTTGCTGGCCCCGCCGCAGAACACCGGCAGAACGCCGGTGGCCATGGGGTCCAGCGTACCGCTGTGGCCCAGCTTGCGGGTGCCGAGGATGCCGCGCAGCTTGGCGATAACGTCAAAGCTGGTCCACTCCATCGGCTTATCTACGATAAGGATGCCCTGCATCAGCTTTCCTCCTGCGTCTCGGGGCGGTCGAGTTCCGCCTCCACTTCGGCCAGAATGGCGCTCTTGGCGTTGTCGAGATTGCCCAGCAGCTCACAGCCCGCTGCGCGGGTGTGGCCGCCGCCGCCCAGACGCCGTGCGATGGCGCAGGCATCCACGCCCTTGGCGGCGCGCACGCTGATGCGGTAGCTGCCGCCGGGCTGCTGACGGAGCAGCAGGCCCACTTTGACCCCCTCGATGCTGATGGGCAGGCTGGTCAGCTCTTCCAGGTCAGCCGGGTCCACGCCGCTCTGCTCGATCTCGTCCCGGGTCAGATACATCAGGGCGCAGCGGCCCTCAAGATGATATTCCAGATGGTTGCGGGCGATACGCTCCGCCTCCATCCGCTCCCGGGGTTTGGTGTCGAAGAGCAGGGTGTTCAGCTCCTCCACCTGCGCACCGGCCAGAATGAGCTTTGCCGCCACGAAGTGGGTGTTGGCAGTGGTGGAAGAGAACCGGAAGCAGCCGGTGTCCGTAGCGAGGCCGGTGTAGAGGCAGTTGGCGATGAGGGGGGTGATCTCCACGCCCATCTCGCTGATGACCTCATACAGAAGCTCTGCCGCTGCGGCCGCATTGCCGTCCAGCAGGGTGAAATCCGCATAGCCGCTGTTGCCCGTGTGGTGGTCGATGCAGAGATCGACGTGACGGGTATACTGCGGCACACCGTTGTTTTCGCCAAAGAGCTGCACGCTGGCAACATCCACGGCCACAACGGTCTTGGGCTCAAACTCGCCCCGGAACGGCACCGGTGCAGTAAAGCTGTAGCGGGAAGGCACTGCATCGGAGCAGAGGACAGCTGCCGTCTTGCCCAGCGCCTTGAGCGCGTGGCAGAGGGCGCTGCCGCAGCCGATGGTGTCGCCGTCCGGGTTTTTATGACACAGGACCAGAATGTTGTCCGCAGCACAGAGGCGCTCCGCCATCTGCTGCACATTGAGCTGTTCTGTCATTTGATGGATCCATCCTTTCCGCAGCGCTGGATTTATTCCTCGGTCTCGGCGGGCTGAGAGTCCTCAGCATCGCCGTTCACATTCAGCGTGCGGAGCAGCTCATTGATGTGGGCTGCATAGGCGGCACCGTCGTCCTCCACAAAGATGAAGCGGGGTGCCTTGCGGATGTGCATTTTCTTGCTCACTTCGGTGCGCACATGGCCTGCGGCGCGGTTCAGGGCCTCGATAGCGGGCTTGGGGCCGTCCTCACGGCCCATCACGCTCACATAGACCTTCGCCACGTCCAGGTCGGGCGTCACATCCAGCCGGGTGACGGTCAGCAGACCGCCCTCCAGCCGCGGGTCTTTCAGCCGTCCGATGATGGCGATGAGCTCACGCTTCATGTCCTGCGCCAGACGGCCCATATTTTTCTGAGACATAGTTTCTCCTCTGAAAAGCCCGTTATCACCGCCCGGGGGCGATGAAAACAGAGGCAGGCTGCCGAAGGCAGACTGAAGGTTATTTCTCTTAGTCGCGGTATTCTTCCATCTTGAAGGCCTCGTAGACGTCGCCTTCCTTGACGTCGGCAAACTTTGCCAGAGTGACGCCGCACTCGTAGCCCTCGGCCACTTCCTTGGCGTCGTCCTTGAAGCGCTTCAGAGATGCGATCTCGTCCTCCGTGATGACGATGCCGTCACGGACGACACGCACCTTGCTGTCGCGGGTGATCTTGCCGCTGGTGACACGGCAGCCTGCGACGGTGCCGACGTTGGAGATCTTGTAGACCTGACGGACCTGCAGCTCGCCCAGAGACACCTCGCGGAACTTGGGAGCCAGCATACCCTTCATAGCGTCGGTGACGTCGTTGATGGCGTCGTAGATGACGCGGTACATACGCATCTCGACCTTGGTGGCAGCGGCCTCTTCCTTCGCCACGTTGTCGGGGCGGACGTTGAAGCCGATGATGATGGCGTTGGATGCGTCGGCCAGGTCAACGTCGGACTTGCTGATGGCGCCGACACCGGCGTGGATGACGCGGACGCGGACCTCATCGTTGGAGATCTTCTCGAGGCTCTGCTTGACAGCCTCGGCGGAGCCCTGGACGTCAGCCTTGACGACGATGGCCAGCTCTTTCATATCGTTCTGAGCCATCTGGCTGAACAGGTTATCCAGAGTGACCTTCTGGAAGGCGGAGAACTGCTTCTCCTTGGCGGCAGCGATGCGCTGCTCGGCCAGCTCACGGGCCAGACGCTCGTCCTCGACGGCCTCGAACAGGTCGCCGGCCTCAGGCACAGCGGTCAGACCGGTGATCTCCACAGGAGTGGAGGGGCCGGCGTCGTTCAGCAGAATGCCCTTGTCGCTGCGCATGGTACGCACACGGCCCACGGCGGTACCGGCGATGATGACGTCGCCGGAGTGGAGGGTGCCGTTCTGCACCAGAATGGTGGCGATGGGGCCCTGGCCCTTGTCCAGACGAGCCTCGACGACAGCGCCCTTGGCACGGCGGTTGGGGTTGGCCTTCAGCTCCATGACCTCAGCTTCCAGAGCGATGCGCTCCAGCAGGTCGTTGATGCCCATGCCGGTCAGCGCAGAGACGGGGATGCAGGCGACGTCGCCGCCCCAGTCCTCGGTGATGATGCCGTACTTGGTCAGGCCCTCCATCACGCGCTCGGGGTTGGCGGTGGGCTTATCCATCTTGTTCATGGCCACGATGAGCTTAACGTTGGCGGCCTTGGCGTGGTTGATGGACTCGACCGTCTGGGGCATGATGCCGTCATCGGCGGCGACGACCAGAACTGCAATATCGGTCATGTTGGCACCGCGGGCGCGCATGGAGGTGAATGCCTCGTGGCCCGGGGTATCCAGGAAGGTGATGAGGCTGTCGTTGACCTTGACCTGATATGCACCGATGGCCTGAGTGATGCCGCCGGCCTCGCCTGCGGTGACGTTGGTCTTGCGGATCGCGTCCAGGATACTGGTCTTGCCGTGGTCAACGTGGCCCATGACGCAGACGACCGGGGGACGGGTGACGAGATCGTCCTGAGAATCCTCCTCCTGGGTGAACAGGCGCTCCTCGATGGTGACGTGGACTTCCTTCTCGACCTTGGCGTGGAACTCCTCGGCCACCAGAGCGGCGGTATCGAAATCGATGACGTCGTTGATGGCATGCATCTCGCCCATCTGCATGAACTTGGCGATGACCTTGCCGGCCTGCTGCTTCAGGCGGGCAGCCAGCTCACCGACGGTGATCTCATCGGGGATGAGGACCTTCAGCTGTGCATTGCGGGCCTTTTCCAGCTGGATGCGCTGCAGACGCTCGAACTCGGTCTCACGCTTGCCCTTCTGGAACTGCTGGCGCTGGCGCTGACCGCGCTGGGTGAACTTCTGCTTGTTGCCCTGGGGGTGGGCTTGCGGCGGTTCTCGGTGTTCTTGGTGGAAGCCAGATCGTCGTAACGGGCGTCGAAACGGTCCACGTTCATATCGACGGTGCGGGTATCGACGGTGACCTGATTGTCCTCGCGGCGGACAGAGACGGACTGAGCGGAAGCTGCCGTAGCCTTTGCGCCGGTCTCACGGGCCAGCTCACTCAGAGAGACAGTCTTCTCCTCGCGCTTCTTGTGCTGCTCGTTCTTCTTGTTGCTTTGCTTGGCAGCGGGCTTTGCCTCGGCCATTGCGGGCTCAGCCTTGGGGCCTTGGGAGCCTCGGGCTTCTTTTTCGGCCTTGGGCTCTGCCTTCTTCTCGGCGGGCTTCGGCTCAGCCTTGGGGGCCTTGGCGCTGTTCAGGAACTCGTCCAGGCTCTTGACGCTGTTGTCCTTGCTGAACTTCTCCAGCAGGTAGTTCAGCTCGTTCTCCTCCAGAGTGGAGCTGTTCTTCTTGCCGGTGCTGCCCATGGCGTTCAGCTCGTCGAGGACCTTCTTGGCAGAGATGCTCAGGTCCTTTGCAAAATCGCTCACTTTATATTTTACGATCATTCGCTCATATCCTCCTCAGTTTGAATCGCTCCGCACGCCGTCAGCCGGTCAAAGCAGAGCTTGGCGAGGTTGCGGTCGGTGACGGCATAAATGGCCACCGGTTTGCGGCTGATGTCAGCCAGCTTATCCTGTGTCAGCGGCATGGGGATGACGTCCACCATATCGCCCACAGCGTAGTTGAGCCGCTGCACGGTCTTGGGGCTGGCGTCGGACGCAGTCATCACGAGCCATGCCTTGCCCTTGACGACGGCGTCTTCCACCGCGTCAAAGCCCATGGTCAGAGCGCCCGCCTTGCGGCAGAGGCTCACGGCCTGGAACAGGGCCTCATTCGGCTCAAGGGCCGGTTTTGCGGGGGCGTTATGCTTCTTTGCCATCGCGGTCGGCCTCCTTTTCTGCTTCCACACCGGCCAGCTGCTGGGCCAGTGCATCGTATACCTCGGCGGGGACCGGCTGCTCAAAGCAGCGCTCCAGCGCCTTCTTCTTTTTTGCCTTTGCAAGGCAGGCGGCATCCGGGCAGAGGTAAGCACCGCGGCCGGGCTTCTTGCCCACGGGGTCGATGCTGATCTCTCCGCTGGGTGCACGCACCACACGCACCAGTTCCTTCTTGGGGCGGCTGGTCAGGCAGCCGATGCACTGGCGGGCAGGGATCTTCTTTTGTGCCATCCGGTTTTCCCTCCTTCGGCAGGTGTTCCGCGCTTATTCTGCGGCGGTGTCTTCGGTCTTCTCAGCCTCGGCAGCCTTCGGCTCTTCCTCGCCGTAGTAGCCGCTCTCGGGGCGGATGTCGATATTGTAGCCGGTCAGGCGGGCGCACAGACGGGCGTTCTGGCCCTTGTTGCCGATGGCAAGGCTCAGCTGCTGGTCCGGCACGGTCACACGGCAGGAGCGGGTCTCGCCGGGCAGCAGCTCGACCTTGACCACCTTTGCGGGGCTGAGAGCTGCGGAGATGAACTCGGAGATGTCCTCGCTCCACTTCACGATGTCGATCTTCTCGCCGCCCAGCTTCTCGACGACAGCGGCCACACGGTCGCCGTGGGGGCCGATGCAGGCAGAGACGGGGTTGACATTGGCGTCCTTGGACCAGACAGCCATCTTGGTGCGGGCGCCGGCCTCGCGGCTGATGGCCTTGACCTCGACGGTGCCGTCGTAGATCTCAGGCACTTCCAGCTCGAACAGGCGCTTGACGAGGCCGGGGTGGGTGCGGCTGATCATGACGCGGGGGCCGCGCTCGCTTGCCACGACATCCACGATGTAGACCTGCAGCATCTGGCCCTCGGTGTAGACCTCGCCGGGAACCTGCTCGTTGCGGGGCAGGATAGCCTCGCCGCCCTTGCCCAGGTCGAGGGCAACGATGCCCTTCTCGGGGTCAACGCGGGTGACGGTGGCCTGCACGATGTCGTGGGCGCGGGACTGGATCTCGCTCAGCTGCTGGCTGCGCTCGGCCTCGCGGATGCCCTGACGGATGACGTGCTTTGCGGTCTGGGCGGCGATGCGGCCAAAGTCCTTGGTCTTGAGGGGGGTCACGACGCGGTCGCCCACCTGATAGCTCTTGCGGATGTGCTGAGCCTCGGTGATGCCGATCTCGCTGTGCTCGTCGTACCAGTCCTCATCGGCCACGACGTCCTGGATGAGGGCGACGTTGAACTTGCCGGTGCTGGGGTCGATCTCGACCATGACGTGGTCGTCCTCGACCTCGTAGTTCTTCTTCACGGCGATGACGATCGCAGCCTTGATCTTTTCGATCAGGTACTCCGCGGTGATGCCGCGCTCGTGCTCCAGCATGGAGAGAGCTTCAAAAAATTCGTTGTTCGCTGCTGCCATTTTTCGGGTTCCTCCTAGTTTATAATGGGATCTTTTCTCGATTCATCTTTGGCTCTCCCTCTGGGAGAGCTGGCGCGGAACGCGCCTGAGAGGGTTGTTCTTAATCAAACAGGTGTTCGTCGTCACAGAGATGGACGCCGGATGCGGCGTTCACCTCAAAGCTCACCGGGCCGTTCTCCGTCTCCACCGTGACGGTGCTGCCCTCGCGGCCTTTCAGGATGCCGGCAAACTCGCGCACGCCGTCGGCGGTGGGGCGGATGAGCTTGACGCCGATCTTCTCGCCCCTGAGTGCCTCGTAGTGCTCCGGGCGGGTCAGCCTGCGGCCAAGGCCGGGGCTGCCCACCTCGAGATAATAGCTCTGGTCGATGGGGTCTGCCTCATCAAGGATGGGGTCCAGCGCGTGGGACACTTCGGCACAGGTGTCGGTGTCCATAGTGCCGTCCCTGTCGATGAGCACACGGAGATACCAGTCCGGCCCTTCCTTCTCAAAGACCACATCCCACAGGCGCAGGCCCATGCCCTCCACGACGGGGCGGACAAGCGCTTCGACTCTCTGGGCGGTGTTGCCGCCAGACTGCTTCGCCATAAAAAACCTCCAAACAAACAAGAAAAGCGGACCTTGCGGCCCACTTTCCAATAAAACTATAGCGTACTACTAGAATATAGCATACTCTTGCGGATTATGCAAGCTTTTTCGTGAAAAATCCTCTTCTCACAGCACCCAGACGCCATCGCGGAACAGCTCCACGGTGCGGCCGTCGCGGCACTTGCCGGTGATATGGCTGTCCTCAGCGCCCACCATGACGTCCTCGTGGATGGCGGACTGGTTCATGCCCCGGGCCAGCAGCTCGTCCTTGCTCAGGCGGGTGCCGTTCTCGGTGGTGCCGGGATAGCTGGCGCCGAATGCAATGTGGCAGGCGGCGTTCTCATCGAAGAGGGTGCTGTAGAACAGCGCGCCGCTGCGGTTGATGGGGCTGGACGCCGGCACCAGCGCCACTTCGCCGATGCTCCGTGCGCCCTCGTCGGTGTCCAGAAGCTGGCCCAGAAGCTCCGCGCCCTCGTCGGCACCATGCTCCACGACCCGGCCATCCTTGAAGGTGACATGGAAGCCCTTGATGAGCTGGCCGTTGAAGACGTAGGGCTTCGTGCCGTAGACGATGCCGTTCACCTTGTCCTTGTGGGGGGCGGTAAAGACCTCTTCGGTGGGGATGTTGGGCAGGAAGACCACGCCCTTTTCGCTGACGCTGGCGGCACTCTCCCAGGTGGCCTTATCGGCAATGCCAACGGTCAGGTCGGTGCCGTTGCTGCTCTCGAAGTGGACGCTCTCGAGGTCGAGGGCGTTCATCTTGTCCTTCAGGCCGGTCAGACGGTCGAGGTGGGCCTTCCACTCGCTGACGGGGTCGCCGCCCGTCACGCGGCAGACGTCGAAGATGAGCTGCCACAGCTTCTCGATGGCCGCTGCCTCGTCCAGCTCCGGGAACATCTTCTTGGCCCACGGAGCGCTGGGCATGGCGGCGATGGACCACTGGACGCGGTCGTTCATGGTGTACTCCCGCCACGGGGCCATGAACTTGCGCTGCGCGGCGTTCACACGGCTGATCTTAGCGCCGTCCAGACCGGCGTAGACTTCCGGGTCGTCGGCGAGGATGTGGAGGACGCAGACGCCGCCCTCGCTCTCGGCGTAGTCGAGATAGCGGCGCAGCTGATAAGATTTGAAGTCGGTCAGGGCTTCCTCGCTGCCCAGCTCCATCCGGCTGCGGGAGACCTCGTTGTCGCTCCAGTTCACCAGCACGTCACGGGCGCCGGCCTCGTAGGCACTGCGCACACACAGACGGGCCAGCGGGGCGGCCTCGAGGCAGCAGTTGATGATGAGGGTCTGGCCCGGCTGGGGGTTGACGCCCACACGGACGATGAAGTCGGCGTATTTTTTCAGAAGAAGAGTAAAGTTTTCCACAGAATATCCTTTCTGCCGTGCAGACCACGGCGGTGCATTTTCTATCTGACAGTATAACCGCTCCCGGCCGGAATTGTCCACCCGATAAAAACAAAACAGACGCTTCTGCCGGTTGAAAAATCGGGAAACATCTGTTATACTAGTGTTTGAGAGTGCTGTCTACATAACGGCAGGCGGTCTGCACCTTTCCGGCCTTACGTCGGGAAGGCGAGCATTTTTGTTATGCCCCCGACGCTCCACAGCGAAAGGGGTGATGGTCTATGACGCTTTTGGAAACTTTAGCTTTGCTTACGTTGCTTGCAACTGTGAGCTTCGGAGTTTTCAACGTCGCCTGGAAAATCTTTAATAACAAAAAATGACCGCCAGTTTGCAACTCCTGAACGGTCATTTTTGTTATGACTATCCTGGAAAGGTGCTGACCGTTTGCCAGACAGCACTCTCTTTATCGTTTTATTATACCACAGCCCCGCCGAAAATGCAACGGCGGGGCTGTTTTTTTTTTTCGCAGGACACCCACCCGGCCAAATCGTTCACCGACGCAAAACAAAACAGATGTTTCTGCCGGTTGAAAAATCGGGAAACATCTGTTATACTAGTGTATGAGAGTGCTGTCTACATAACGGCAGGCGGTCTGCACCTTTCCGGCCTTACGTCGGGAAGGCGAACATTTTGGATGTTCTATGACGCTTTTGGAAACTTTAGCTTGCTTGCAACGGTGAGCTTCGGCGTTTTCGTTGCTCGCAACGGTGACCGCCAGTTTTGGCGGTCGTTCGATATAGGTGTGACCGTTTGCCAACAGATCTTTAGTTATAATAACAAAAAATGACTTCCATGGCTCCACTCGAGCGATCATTTCCCATTTCGTAATTGACTTACCGGAAAGGTGCTGACCGTTTGCCAGACAGCGCTTTCTTTAGTTGTATTATACCACAGCCCCGCCGAAATTGCAACGGCGGGGCTGTTTTTTCACTCACAAAAGTGAGTTTTTATCAGAACTCGATCTTGCTCTCGATGTAGCTCTTCAGCTCGGAGATGGGCATACGCACCTGCTCCATGGTGTCGCGGTCGCGGACGGTGACGCAGTTGTCTGCCACGATGCCCTTGGCCTCGTCGCCGACGGTGTCGAAGTCCACGGTGATGCAGTAGGGGGTGCCGATCTCGTCCTCACGGCGGTAGCGCTTGCCGATGGAGCCGGTGTCGTCGTAGTCCACCATGAAGTACTTGCTCAGCTCGTTGCGGATCTCCATGGCCTTGTCGCCCAGCTTCTTGCTCAGGGGCAGGACAGCGCACTTGTAGGGAGCCAGAGCCGGGTGCAGGTGCAGGACGGTGCGGACGTCCTCCTTGCCCTTGCTGTCGGTCAGATGCTCCTCGTCGTAGGCCTCGCACAGGAAAGCCAGCGCCACGCGGTCGCAGCCCAGAGAGGGCTCGATGACGTAGGGGATGTAGTGCTCGTTGGTCTCGCTGTCGAAATACTCGAGGCTCTTGCCGGAGGCCTCCTGATGGCGGCTCAGGTCGTAGTTGG
>VOFB01000299.1_pt1 | contig 36107 bp, 27 predicted proteins | sample 5384141 | NCBI WGS metagenome assembly VOFB01 (sample SAMN12384721, study PRJNA508395) | human gut metagenome | isolation source: healthy gut A | host: Homo sapiens | reverse complement strand
TGGCGAATGAAAGCAGAGAATATCAGGGCTATCGTTACACGACGAAATACTCTATTATGGAAACGCGTTCCGTTTTATTCGGTTTTACACGAAATCAACCATTAACCATCCGATTGCAACTTGTTGACATGATATATTTGCAAAGGCAGTTATAAATCCCCGGTTACATGGAAGGGAGATGCAGAATACACATGAACAATAGGTACGACGAGATTATCAATCTCCCTCACCACGTCTCCAAGACGCGACCGCAGATGCCGATGTCAGAAAAGCCATGATGTTGTATTCGGTCTGGGTCAGGTCGATTTCGTCTTTGCCGACAAAGACCTGCCGTGTATCGTAATCGATCAGCAAGTCCTGAAGGCAGAATTTCCCGCCGGGGGTACTTTCATTCTCTTCGCTGTGCCGATGGCTGCGGAGAACGGCACGGATACGGGCCATCAATTCCTCCGTGCCAAAGGGCTTCGTAATATAATCATTCGCCCCCAGATCCAGCGCCTCCACCTTGTCCCTCTCGTTGGAACGGGCGGAGAGCACAATGATGGGCACGGTGTCCGATTCCCGGACTTTCTGAATCAAGTCCAAACCATCCCGATCCGGCAGGCCGAGATCCAGAACGATGAGGTCCGGTCGATGAGAGGCGTACATCATCATGCCGAGCGCACAGGTCTCCGCACAGAGCACCTGATAGTCACTGGTTTCCAGATTGGCTTTGATAAAGCTTCGGATGTTGGCTTCGTCCTCTACGATCAGAATTTTGTACTTGTTATTGCCCATCGTCCTCACCCCCTCTTTCCAGAGCAAAACGGAATACCGCACCGCCGCCACTTCTGTTTTCTGCGGTAATGTCACTGCCGTGAGCCTTGACGATAGCGGCGCACACAGATAGCCCGATTCCCATATTGCGGCGTGTCCCGTCCACCGGTGCGGCGGACTTTTCATAGCTGCCGGTAAAGATCTTTTGGAGCGCATCCTCCGGGAGTCCGCAGCCGTTGTCGGCGACCTCAAATACCGCCTTGTCTCCCACGAGAGAAACGGAAAGCGTCAGCTTCGTCATGCCTTTTGCGTGAAATACAGCGTTTTCCAGAAGATTCAGCAGCACCTGCTCAATAAGGAGCGAGTCCATGGGAATGTCCACAAACTCGTCCGGTATCTGTGTGATGACCTTCTGATTCGGATGCTTTTTGGAAAACTTCATGAGAACCGAGTCGATCAGCTCATCCAGAACGGTGGGCGTTTTCACGACCTCCACCTTCGCGCCGTCGATCCTTGTGACAGACAGGAGATTCTCCACCATGCGGATGAGCCATTCGCTGTCCTCCTGAATTTCTCCCCCAACAGCTTGAGCTGCTGCTCCTTTGGCAGCGCGTCATACTTGGAGATCAGCGTGGAGGAGGACCCGTATATGGAGGTGAGCGGTGTGCGCAGATCATGGGAGATCGCCCGCAGTAGATTGCCGCGCATTCGCTCCTTTCATTCTCTGAGCGCAGCTTCTCCTGATCGCGGATACGAATGTTCAGCGTACTGGTGGAAACGGCGACGACCAGCATGATGACGGCGGACAGGATGCTTTCCTCCACGAAAAAGTCAAAGGCATAGTACGGATAGGTGAAGGCGAAATTCACCGCAAACACGCTGACGATGGCCGAAATGATACCATAGCAATACCCATGCGTTTTCAGCGAGATCAAAAATACGCCGAACACAAAGATCATAGGTACCAGCGTCTGCGTGGTAAAGAGCTTCTGAATCAGCCAATTGACGGCAAATACGCTGCAAAAAACGAGGATCGAAAATAGAATATCCTTTTGTCGCTGTCGATTCTTCATCATGCTTCTCCTGAAATTTATTGCAATCTCCATGCAAAGTGGCTTTTTAACATCTTTATTATACTCCATGAGAAGAAGCGCATCAAGATTTCAAGCAGGAGGATATTGCCCCGCACTCATTTCTTTACCGAATCTACACCGGAGAAATGCTATGATATAAGCACACAGCAAAAAGGAGGAAGAAGTCCGTGGAAAACGACAGCAGCGACGACAACGGTTAACCGCCCTTATATGGCCTGTTCATGTGTGGCATATCTACGCCCTTTGCTGCGGTATCGGGTATAGATGTGTCTTTTTTTGCATAAAACAATAATATGAACAGGAAATAAAGGAGTTTTATATGAATTATTTGGGAAGCATTTTCGCGATAGTGGTCTGCATCGCCATGTCCGCCTATTTCAGCGCCACAGAAACGGCGTTCTCGTCCCTGAATAAGACCCGCCTCAAGGTGTTGGCGGACAACGGAAACAAGCGGGCAGCGCTGGCGCTCAAGCTGTCCAAAGATTATGACAAGCTGATCTCCACCATCCTGATCGGCAACAATATCGTGAATATCATGGTGGCGTCCATCGGCACGCTTCTGTTCGTCGGGCTTTACGGCGACATCGGCGCGACGGTTTCTACGGTCGTCGTAACAATCGTTGTTCTGATTTTCGGTGAGATCACCTCCAAGAGTGTTGCAAAGGACACCCCTGAGCGCTTTGCTTTGTTCAGTGCCCCGTTTATCCGCCTTTGGATTTTGGTCTTGACGCCGCTGAATTTTCTGTTTTCCCAGTGGAAAAAGCTGGTGTCCCGTTTCTTCAAGACGGATGACAACGCAAAAATGTCCCACGAGGAGCTGCTTCTTTTCATGGAGGATGTGGAGCAGGACGGCGGCATTGACGAAAACGAGGGTGAGCTGCTGCGCAATGCTCTTGAGTTCCGCGACCTGACGGCGGCTGAAATTCTGACGCATCGAATGATTGGAGGCCGTGGACATCGGCGAGAGCCATGAGGAAATTGCCAGAGCCTTTACACAGTCCCGCTTCTCCCGCCTGCTGGTCTACCGGGATACCATCGATCAGATCGTCGGCGTTCTTCATCAGAAGGACTTCTATATCAACGGCAAGATGACGGATCAGCCCATTGCGGAGATCATGACGGAGCCGCTGTTCGTCTATCAGCACACAAAGATCCGGGATATTCTGAAAATGCTCCAGCATCAGAAGTCCCATGTCGCCGTCGTTGTAGACGATTTCGGCGGAACGCTTGGCATTGTTACGATGGAGGATATCCTGGAAGAATTGGTTGGTGAAATTTGGGACGAACACGACGAGGTGGAAGAGGATTTTGAAAAGCTGGACGAGAATACCTATTGTTGCCGTTACCGCGTTGGTGCCGATTTTCGGCGCATGGCTCGGCGGCGGTCTTGGCACATTTCTGATTCTGTTGGCAGAACCCATCAAAGCGGTGTGGTTCATTGTTTATCTGCTGATTCTACAACAGGTAGAGGGCAATCTGATTTATCCAAAAGTTGTTGGAAAATCGGTGGGCCTGCCCGGACTGCTTGTGCTGATGGCTGTCACGATTGGAGGCGGGGCGTTTGGTGTCTTGGGAATGCTTTTCAGCGTTCCGGTCTGTGCGGTGCTATATAGTCTCTATCTGGAGTTCATGCAGAAATCAGACGCCGGGAGTTGAATCTTTCACGATTTATTGCCTTTGAAAAAAGAAATATGGCAGCTATCAAATAGCCGGACACATAGACACAGAGCCGATAACCCGCAGCCGAGAGGTCAACGGTTTATCGGCTCTATTCCTTTGATAGCAGCTGCGCTGGCGAACACGGCAAGACCGTTATTTTCGGCCCTGCGGCGCAGAACGGCGGTTTTGAAATATTGCATTTCAAGGCACACCTGGCAGATGCGTTTTGCACCACTCGGCGGTTGCATCCGGCAACTCGGAGATCACAATTTGGCAATCGTCCAATTTCTGCATCAGCATTCGCTCCATGGTGTGCGCATAGATGCAGCTCCGAATATCCAGAACGATTTTCATCATTCATCATTGCGTCGGTGGACAAAGGGATACACAATTCTTATCGAATTTATACCCCTCATAGCCGTCCTTGAGATACACACGGATGAAGCGATAATACTGATCCCCCAATACCGCAGGAACACTGCCATTTCCGGTCAGGTCCCAGATATCCTCATGTTCCCAGTAGCCCTGCCTATCCTCGATGGTATAGAGCGCACTCTCATCCACAGTGAAGGCACCGCTGGTGTAATCCCCCTGCACCAGAGGCTGGCTGATATCCAGATAAATGGTGTCGATAGCCTTCGTCCGATCCACCCACCGTGCCACCTTTGCGCCCTTGTAGCCGGTCGTAACCTGCTTCTTTACGCCGTTGGTCTCCAGCATCAGGTCATACTGCAGCTCCATGGTGGTCAGTGTGTCCACATTGGATTCACTAATGTAGTAAGTCACCGAAAACGGCTCTTTACCTGATTCCGGAACATCGGGATAATGAACCATGCCATACCCCGTTTCGTCATCAACGAGCATCCGAATATACCCGGTCGAATAATCATTGGAATAGCTGTACCCCAGCACACGCAGCATGGGGGAAATCGGATACATCACAAAAGTCACCTGATGATCGCTCTCCGCGGTGGTATCCACCTGGGGTGCGCTGAAGCCTCGCTCGCCGCAGGCCATGGGCTCGCCGTCCAGCAGGACCTCCTTCACGCCATAGGCGTTGGAGATCACCTTGGCTATGCCGCCCTGCACGCCGAACGACGTACCCTGGAAAATCATGATCGGCCCGCCGTTTTCAACCCACTGGCGCATATTGCCCCGCACATACCAGTTTCCGTCGTGCACATCGGTAAAGACCGCGCCGTTTTCACTGATAAGGTGCGGTATTAGATCATCCATCATACTCAGTGCATCATCGAAAGTCGCGCCCGGAATATCGTTATAAAGTAACCGGTAATCCCAGTCTCTGTCATAAAAACTTTGCAACTTCCCGCTTAGCACCAGACGGCACTGATCCAGCTTATCGGTGGTGCGCATGAAATACGCATCGTTGATCTGCATGGTCAGATGATCGAAATTGCTGGCATACACATCCCCAACCAATATCTGGGCGATGGATTGCCGGAAAAAGCCGCCGTTTACCACCAGCTCATACTTTCCCCGATTCTCCGGTGTGGGGGCGCTGTGCAGAACCACCCGGTCGAAGGTGCCGCCGTTGATGGTGACGCTGCCGCCTGCTTCTCCCCGAATGGCCTGCAGGCGACGGGAAAAATACCGCTCCTCCCTCTCGCCCCCGGGACTGGTCACCTGCGTCAGCACCTCGCCGCCGTTAAAGACCGCCGTACCGGATACACCGATGGCGCACTTCGTATACTGATTATCATTGGAGGGACACAGCATCTTGACTGTGCCGCTCTCCATAACCAGTGTACCTTTACTCACATTGATAAACTCATAGTAGAATTCCTGATTAAACTCGCCGATCAGGGCGCCGCCCCCCACGCTGTCGCGGATGGTCAGGCGGGCATCCTTATCACATATATTGATCAGATACCCCTGCGCAACCTCCGAATAGTATTTCGCATACGCATTGACGGTGTGTCCGTTCAGATCCAGCACCTTGTCCATGGCCATCGTCATGAAGATGATGTTGTCCTGATGCAGACCGGTGTGCCCGTTCAGAGACTTTGTTTCGATGTCCTTAACCACCTTCACCACCGAGCATTTTGTCGTGTAGTCCAGCGCCTTTTTCAGCTCCGCCCAGGTAGAAACCTCCACCGTGCCGTCTGCTGCATCGGCCGTCACCGGGAAGAAGGGCACTGCGGATACCAGCATCATCACTGCCAGCAGAAGGCTAAGCCATTTCCTTTTTTTCATTGTGCTTCACCTCACCTTTCTTATGTCGTCCTTACATCGCGTAAATCTGATCCATCAGGTATTCAGCGGTCATCGAGCCGTAGAAAAACTGGTCGATGATACCATTTTTCTTGGCCTCCCGGATGTCCTTCGCCGCCTGTTTTTCGGTGTTGGAATCCACGATGAGGGCAATTTTGCAATCCGGGCACACCGTCTTTGCCTCATCCCGCAGCTTCATCCTCTCGCAAAGCAGCCATGGAGTATAGGCGGTAACCTCCATTAAAAGGACAAACGGTTTGAACACCCGGCACAGTTCAATGGTATCTCGCGGGGACTCCGCACGAACCACAGCAATGTCGTAATCCGAATTCTTGAAAGCAGTCGCTATGGAATCGGCAAACAGAAAATTCTGCATATCGACCACGATTTTCTTCATCGAACCGTTCCTCCTTTTTTCTGATACATACACCGGATCTGTTCCGTCTTACTTTATGGCTTTATTGTAGCAAGGAACGGCGGCTCTGTCTGTCCTCAAAAGTGAGGACAAACGCCCCTTTAATTGTAAACAAATTGTGAACGAGCGTCTGTTTTTCGCAAAAAAATGGTTTTTTCAGCACGACGCTTTATTCAATTTGCTCCTACCTGGTTTCTTCCTGCTCCTCGATCCAGCATCCGGGCACGACCATCCGTTTGCCCACAGCTGCGATCATCAGCCGATTGCGGTTTGTGTAGCCGGTTTTTTCCAGCATACGGTTAATATAGGTCCGCACCGAGGACTCGCCCACATTCAGCTTTACGGCAATCTCGGCATTTGTTTTTCCCTCACAGAGCAGGCGCAGAGTCTCTATCTCACGGTCAGACAGGTCGCAGGAGAGCGTGTTGCCGAGCCGAACACTGGGCACGCCGTCCGGCCAAAAGTGCTTTCCGGAAAGGGTTCCCTCGATCACACCCACAAGGTCGCCGGAGGGGGAGTCTTTATACCAGAAGCTGTCTGCCCCGATCCTTCTGGCCCGATCAAGAAACCGTCCCTCCAGCATAGAGGTCACCATAACGATTTTTATCTGCGGGTAGATCTTCTTGATGGATTCGGCTGCGGCCAGTCCGTCCGAGTCGCTTTCGGTGCATATGTCCATGAGAATCAGATCGATGGGCCCCTCATCGCAGCGCTGAAGCGCCGCGTCGGCCCGGAACAGCGTACCCGCCACCTGGCAGTCCGTGCATTTTTCCACGCAGGCGCACAGATAGGTTCTCGCCAGCGCCTGATCCTCCACAATCAGTATTTTTCTCATAGTCACAGGTTATTCACCCCCGAATTCCCGGATTTTGGTATCTCAATTGCCAGAGAAGACCTCGGTAAGCTCTGCACCGTCATCTTACCGCCCGAATTTTCGATCCGGTGGCGCAGGTTGGTAAGTCCGCCGCCCTCGGTGATCTCCTTTTCCGGCGGCTTGCCGTTATTGCGTATCACCACCGTATAGCTGTCCTGGTTTTCCCAAATATTTGCGGAAATCTCCGTGGCCTTGGCATACTGAATGGCGTTGTTCAGGCAAACCTGCATGGCCGTGTACAGCAGCTCCGCCTCACCGTCCGTGGGCTCCTGACCTCTTATCCGCACGGTCACGCCGCTGGCCTTGGCGCTGTCCAGCAGTCTTTTTCTGGCCGGCAGGCAGATCGTATCCCGGAAGGCAATGACCTTCTCCCATTCATGGCATACAACGCCCGGATCCATACCGTCAAATTCCCCTGTTATGTACTGCTTCGTCAGTGTAATGCAGGCGGCAAGGCCGTCGTGCATGGCGGATTTCGCGTCCAGCAGCTCCTTCTCCCGGGCCAGAGCCCCGGCATTATCGGAAAGCTGCTTCAGCTTTTCCGCGTCCTCCTGCAGCTTCTTGCTGTCTGCGGTAAGCTGTACCAAGGCGTGCTGCAGGTCGGTAACATCGGCGGCGGTAAGCTGTATATACCTCGTCCCGTACCGATCGGTGACCTCCGTTTTTTCAAACCTCCACACGGTTTTGTCCGGAAACCGATAGGTGTTGTCTATATCCGGGATCCGCACAATGCCCCCTCCCGGGGCAGACAGCGCCTCCTGGACCTCGCCCAGATACTGCATATCGCTGTCAAGCAGGAATCGGCTCAGCTGATACATCTGCCGGTTGCACAGGACGATGCTGCCCGTTCGGTCAAAAAAGCACACGCCTGTGGGAAGCCGGTCAAAGCTTTCCTTGATGGCATTAAAGCCCAGGTGTTTAATTCTAAGCACCGCTCCCGCCTCCTATCCTTGTGCGCACAAGCCACAAGCCATCCTCCTGCTGAACCGTCACATCCGGAGAAGCCAAAAAGGACAGCTCGGCGGCACACTCCACCGACAGATCCATCTCGCCGTCGGACACGGAAATAAACAGGGAATACAGCCCGCCCATCGCCGCTTCCGTCACGACCTTCAAAAGGTCAAGCAGCCGCGCCACCTCTGTCGCGCGCATAGGCCCGGTCGTGTGGTAGACCACGCTGCATTCCGTGCCGCAAACGTTTATCACCCGCACCGCCTCGTCTATGGTCAGCCGAAGCTCCTGCTGCGGCAGAAGCTCATATTCCTGGCTGAGAAAGTACAGGTTGGCGCTGCGCTTAATGTAAGTACCCAGCAGCAGGATCCTTTTCAGTGCGCTTTGTATTTCCTCGGGTGCGGCTCCCTGGCATTGCCGCAGCAGCTGCCCGACTCTGGTGATCTGATCTCCGTACCTTGCCTCCATCTCGTCGTAAATACGGTTTTTTTCTGTCAGCTCAAGCAGCTTTTTCTGTATGATATAGGCCTCCCGCAATTTCTCTTTGTTGCTGTTGATTTTGGTCTTGTTTTCGCTCAGTCTTGCGCGCAGCTCCGTCAGCGGCCGCACATTATCCTGCCATACGGCATAGCCGCCGCTGATGGGCGCCGAGGAGATGCGTATTCCGTTGGGCCGGATGAGCGGAACGCCCTCCCTCGGGCAAACCATATCCTCCCCTGCGGCCCGGGAACGGAGAACGATGCTCCCGCTGCGATCCGCAATGCACGCCGCCAGCGTTGTCGCCTCGAACAGCTCCACATAGCCCGTATTGGACGGTATCATCCGGCAGCGTATACAGCTTTCATAAATCGCCGCATATAAAAGGCAAAATGTCACATTCATATCCCCGAGCCACCGGCGTATAGCCGGCAGACCCGACAGATACAAAAGCCCATACAAAACCGTTATACAGGCTATCACAAACGGCCTGATCCTTTTTTTGCTGCCGCTGGGGACGCGGCTTTTCTTCAAAAGGAGGGCAAGGGAAAAAATCATGCACGCAACCATCCAGCCCATGCTGCAGAAGTAAAAAATGCCGTGGGAATAGCCATAATTGTCCGGCACACCCGGCACACCGCTGTTGAATGCAAACACCTGCTGGTGCAGATCGTTGGTGATCACCAGCAAAAACAGTATGCCCGGCACGGCGACCAGAAAGCCGGCCCTTTCGGTCAGACGGTATTCCTCCGACTTCCCCAGCGTCAGCGCAATATACACTCCCAGCAGCGGTATAAACAGCATGGGCAAATAATAGAGATACCAAATGTACCGCGCCACTGTCAGGTCGGTGACAAACTCATATTTCAGCGTGCGCAAAATAAGCCACACCAGCATCAGCGCCGCAGTCAGGCGCAGGCAGTGCAGTGCCTGCTTCTGTATAATGCGCCGGTCAATGGAATAGCCCCACAGGGAAAACAGCAGCAAATACAGCGCCGCGCGGATATAGTTCATCCAAACGCCGCCGATGTCGAGCATGGCCAGTATCCGGCAGGAATAGGCCGCCGCAATGATTGTAAAAACCAGGATCATGGGGATCAGCTGTTTCGTATTCCGTTTCATAGGGGAAATCTCTCGCTTTCTCCTGCAATCAAGGAATATTTCTTGGCAATTGTATTTGTTTCTCGGCAAGACGATTCCGAATGTGCATTTACCAACAGGATTTACTCCGAAAATAGGAACTGTCGGTCTTGGCTGTTTAGAGTATACTAAACATTTCTTTTGCAAAAACGCAATGCTATATAAAGCGATGGATTTCAATTTTTGCTTTTTTGTTGCTTTCCGACAAATTGCAAAAGCAACTTCCAGGTTTCCAATAGTCTCGCATGGTTGAATTCCGGAAAAGAAGTGCCATCCTGAACTGCACCCCATTTCAGCATCAGCGCCTCCTTCCTTGGAATAATAAAAAAGACCGATGGGCAGCTTATACCCCATCGGTCTTAGTGCGCCAGTCGCCAGGCGGCGATTAAATTGAGTATGACTCCTTTCTGCTTGCGTTCGCTGTTAACTGCCGAAAAACTCCGGATCCGAGAGTTCGCAGCATTTTTGTCTGTCACATCTGCGCAGAATGTGGTCCTGTTTTCGTGGTCAATGAAAAGTTGGACAAGCACCGGAAACCCGCTTGAAATCAAGCTTTTCCCGTGTTGTCCCAATTATAACACACTCACATGCCCTGGACAATGCCCCCGGTGGCCTCCAGCAGCCGGGGGTCCGTGACCTTCAGCAGCAGGTCCCGGCCGTCCCGGTTTGCGGGGCACAGCCGCACGATCTCCACGGTGTATTCCTGGGTATCATCTCCGGAGATGGTGGACAAAATAACAGCGGGGCCGGTGGTCACCTCGCTGCGCCGGGCCACGGGCAGTGCCGCGCCGGATACAAAGCCGCCTTCTGCCACAGTGCCGAAAATGCCGCCGCTGGTATTGGCGGACACGGTGCCCACATCGTGCTGCACGGTGAAGTCGCCCTTCAGCTGTCCCGGGTCGCCCTTCTGTCCCTTTTTCACGGCCTTCACGGTAGTCTCCATAATGGAACCGCTGGACAGCGGCATCAGCTGTTCCGTGTCCGTATCGGTGATGCCGTGGCCCAGAGCGCCATAGGCACCGGTGTCCGGGTCATAGAAGGTCAGAGTCCCCACGCCCGCCATAGAGTCCCGTGTCCAGGCGCCCAGACGCCAGGAGCCATCCTCCGCCTGTACCGGCACGGCGGTGACGGTAAGGCTTTTGCCGTCCCGGCGCAGGCCCACAGTTGCAGGCGTTCCGCCGGCGGCCTGCAGCAGAGCCTGCAGCTCCTCGGCGGACGTGATCCTTTCGCCGTTGCAGCTGACGATCAGGTCCCCCTCCTGTATGCCGCAGTCCCGGGCCGGGCACGGACCGTCGCTGGAGGTAGACACCACCAGCACGCCATCGGCAAACAGCTTGATGCCCACCGCCTTCCCCACAGGGATCAAGGTGCGCTGGTCGGCCCATACCGTCTGGCAGCACAGGGCCCCGGTGAGCAGCACGGCCAGCAGCCATGCGGCCGGCCTGCGTATGCGTCGCTTTTTTTGCGTTTCATACATGCGATCACCCCTGTTTTTGAATTTTGTCGCCGGCGACAGAGTTACTTTGCGCGAATCGCCCGGCTTTCATGTCCGCTAAATATAGGATGCATTTCCGCCGCAGGCAAAAAAAGCGCCGCAGACAGCAGTCTGCGGCGCAAAGCCGGAAAAAATTTCAAATTTTATCGGGTCTCATAGCGCTTGGGGTCCCTGGGCAGACACAGCTCCGGCACCAGGCCCACTGCGAACACGCCGCCGGAAACAGCGAAGATGAAGCCATTACAGCGTCACCTGGCATCCGGGGCCGAAGAAATACAGCACCCGCTCCGCCACCGGTGCTTCCAGCACCCGGCTCAGGGCCTGACTGTAGGCCGTCAGCTGGGGGCGATACAGCTCCGCCCTCTGGGCGGCCTCCTGGGGCAGGATGCGGTCCGTTTTGAAGTCCACAATGACCAAGCCCTGTTCCGTCCGGAAGGCGCAGTCCACCACGCCCTGGAGCATCAGCTCATCCTCCGGCTCCGCCTCCGGATCATACAGCGACGCTGGCAGCAGCAGGGAGAACCGGTACTCCCGGTACACCTCCCCCGCCCGGCGGATGCGCTCCGCCAGGGGCGAGGCCAGGAACCGGCGCACCTGCTCCAGCTCCAGGGACGCCGCCTGCTCCGGCGTCAGCAGATGCCGGGCCAGCAGGGCCTGCACCTGCTGCTCCGGCTCCGGGCCGCTCAGGTCCAGATACTGCATCAGCAGATGCATGGCCGTACCCCGCTGGGCTGCGGACAAAGGCCGCTCCCCTATCAGAAAGCGCGGCGTTTCCACCTGCACCTGACGCACCCGGCGGACGGTACCCTGGGCGATCTCCTCATCCAGCTCCCGGCCCTTCAGCTGGGTGGCCGTGACCTTGGTGGGAATGCGGCAGGCTGCCGGGTGGGGATAGTCCAGCTCCTGGACCTCCACAGGGCCGCTTTCGCGCGCCTCCTCCGGCGTGCTGTCCCGCTCCCGGAGAGCCGGCGCCACGGGATTTTCCCACACCTGCACCTGCCATCCGCCTCCGGCGCCTGTCAGGGTCTGGGGCTCCGTCTCCGCCCAGCGGCGGATGGGCTCCCCCTCCGGGGCGCACAGCAGCGGCAGCAGCAGCCAGTCCCCGGGGCATTTTGCCCCGGCCACCGCCTCCGGCGGCGCGGGCATCTCCGCCAGCACTGCCAGGTCCGCCGCCCGTTTCCGGGCGTGGGACATGCAGTCCACGCAGATGAGCTTCTCCTTGGCCCGGGTCAGGGCCACGTACAGAATGCGCATTTCCTCGGCCTTGCTCTCTCGGGTCAGGGCCGCCGCCACGGCGGATTTGGTAACGGTATCGTACCGGATCCGCCGCTGCCGGTCCACCCGCTCGGTTCCCAGCCCCAGCTGGGGATGCACCAGCACCGGCCGGTGGAAGTCGTCGGCGTTGAAGCGCTTGTGCAGGTCCGCCAGGATCACCACCGGGAACTCCAGTCCCTTGGACCGATGGACGCTCATGATCTGCACGCCGCTGCCGGTGGCCTGGGTGGAGATAGGCGGCTGACGTCCTTCCTCCAACAGGTCGTGGAGCTGGGTCACGAAGTCAAACAGGCCGCCGCGCCCTGCCGCCGCCTGCTGCCCGGCGTAGGTATACAGGGCGATGAGGTTTTCCTTCCGGGCCGCGCCGCCCTCCATGGCCCCGAACACCGCCATGGCGTGGCACTGGGTATAGAGCTTCCACAGCAGCCGGTCCGCCGTCATGTCCCGGGCGGCCAGCCGCAGACCGTCCAGCGTCTGCCGGAAGGCCGCCGTGTCCTCATGCTCGTCCAGGCACAGGGCGTCATAGTAGTCTCCCTCCGGCAGCAGCGCCCGGATCTGGGCCAGCCGGTCCGGGGAAAAGCCAAACAGCGGCGACCGCAGCACGGCGATCAGCGGCACATCCTGCCGCGGATTGTCGATGATCTGCAGAAACGACACCATCACCGCCGCCTCCAGGGTGCTGAAAAACGCCTCGCTCTCCCCGCTGGTGCAGGGAATGTTCTCCCGCCGCAGGGCCGCCGTATAGGCCGCCAGACGCGCCCGGGGGGACCGCATGAGAATGACGATATCCTCCGGCTCCACAGGCCGGGGCTGTCCGTCCTCTCCCTGCACCGGGAAGCCCTGGTCCAGCAGCCGTCGGATGCGCCGGGCCACAAACCGGGCCTCCACCTCCGTGCGGTCGAAGGTTTCCTCCTCCGTATTCTCCACGCTGATCAGGTGCAGCTCCGGCTCCATGCCCGGCCGGGGCGGGTACGCCTCCTCCGCGCCGAAATACAGCTGCTCGTCGTCGCCGTAGTCCATCTCCCCCATTTCCCGGGACATAATGGCCCGGAACACAAAGTTGGTGCCGTCCAGCACCTCCCGCCGGGAGCGGAAATTCCGGCTCAGCAGCACCTTTCGCGGCTGGCCCTCCTCCGCCTCCGCCGCCGGGCGGTAGGACAGGTATTTCTCCAGGAAAATGGTGGGATCCGCCAGCCGGAACCGGTAAATGCTCTGCTTCACATCGCCCACGGCGAACAGCCGTCGCTCCTCCCCGGACAGGGCCCGGAAAATGCAGTTCTGCACCTGGTTGCTGTCCTGGTATTCGTCCACCATCACCTCCCGGTAGCGGGAGGAGACCTGCTTTGCCAGCTCCGTGGGCCGTCCCTGGCCGTCGGTCAGCAGGTCGATGGCATAGTGCTCCTGGTCGGAAAAGTCCATCACGTTGCGCCGGACCTTCTCCGCCTGATAATGCAGGGTAAACTGTGCCGTCAGGCGCAGCAGGGCCAGCATGGCCGGGGCCATCTGCCGCAGATCCTCCAGCAGCTCCGCCTCCGGCACAGAAAAGATCGCCTGAATGTCCTTCAGCGCCTTTTTGGCCTGCTCCAGCACCGCCTTGGCCCGCTCCCGGCAGGCGGCGTTCTCCTCCCCCTTGGCCACGCCCATCCGCCGGAAGGACGGCACGCCCTGGGCAAGGCTGTCCCAGCCGCCGGCGGCCTTGTCCCGCAGGGCCTCCAGGCCCTGGGCCACCTCCAGAAACCGATCGCCGTAGGCCTTGTACACGGCGGGATAGTCCGCCATATCCTCCACGGCCCGGGTCAGCCGCCGGGCCCAGAAGTCCGCCCGGCGCAGGGCGTCCTCCATGAGATACCGGCCGCAGCCGGTGTCCGCCAGCTCCTGGGGGGTGACCTCCCAGCCCTGCCGCAGCTGCTCCAGCCACCGCAGGGGGTGCGGGTGGCTCTGGGTCTTTTCGTGGAGGTCCAGCACCAGGGCCTCCAGCGCCCGGTCATCCCGTCCGGCTCCCAGGGTCTCCGCCAGCTGGCGGGCGTTGCCGTCCTCCTCGATGTGGGCGTAAAAATCCTCCAATACCCGGTCCAGCACCCGCCGCCGCAGCAGCATGGCCTCCTGTTCGTCCAGCACCCGGAAATCCGGGGTCAGGCTGTGCTCCTCCACCGGGGGCAGCAGGTGCACGTTCTCGCGGAGCAGTCCGGCGCAGAAGGCGTCCACGGTTTTGATGTCCGCCTGATACACCCGCAGCATCTGCCGCCGCAGGTGGCTGTCCCCGGGCCGGTCCGCCACCCGGCGGGTCAGCTCCTGGGCGATCTTGCCCCGCAGCTCCGCCGCTGCGGCCTTGGTATAGGTGATGATCAGGAAGTCGTCCACCTGACAGCCCTCCTGCTCCATATAGGAAAACAAGCGCTCCACCAAAACCTTCGTCTTGCCGGAGCCTGCGGCGGCGGACACCAGCAGGCTTCCGCCCCGGTTATATACGGCCGTTTCCTGCTGCGGCGTCAGCGGCATGTGCTCCCCTCCTTCCCATTTTCCGCGTCCACGAATTGCCAGAATTCCTCCGGCTTTACAGTTCTGATATAGCGCACCCGATCGCCGCCCCGGCCCTCCTGGAAGGCACAGGCCGCAGCAAAATCGCAGCGGTCGCAGGCCCGCTCCTGGGGTCCCCGTGCCACCGGGTCGGCGTCAATATTGCCGGAGCCGATCTCTCTGGCGATCTGGTGCAGCAGGTCCTCCACATACCGGCCCAGCTTCCCCAGCTGCTCCGCCGATGCGATGCCGTCGGAAATGGAGCCGTCCTTCTTCACCCGAATGGGCAGATAATGGGGTGCTTCCAGAGCGCTGTGCTCCATAGCCCGCAGCACCTCCGGGTCCGCCAGCACCATGCCGCTGCGGCGCAGCTCCTCCTGCAGGGCAGCCTGGAGCTTTTCCGGCTGGATGCCCCGGTCCTTTTTCAGGATCACCTCCCGGGCCGGGTGATACAGTACCCCCGCCGGCACAATGGGATAGCCGAAATAGCTGCGGCCCTCCTTCTCCAGAGTGAACAGGTACAGGAGCATCTGAATGCCCAGGCCGTACCGCAGGTCCGACAGGTCAAAGGCTTTTTTCCCGGTTTTGTAGTCCACCACCCGCAGATACAGCTTTCCGTCGTGGAGCCAGCCGTCCACCCGGTCCACCTTGCCGCTGACGGACAGGGTCTCATCTCCCTCGGTGACGGTAACGGCGGGCAGCTGCCCGTCCCGGCCACCGAAGCCCAGCTCGAAGGCCACCGGTGAAAAATCCGATTGGGCCAGCTCCCCGGCCATGTCCTCCACGATGGCGCAGGCCGCCGTCCGCAGCCGGGAAAACAGATACCGGAACCGGGCGCTTTTCTCCCGATAGCCGTCGATCTCCTCCCGGGCGTATTGGTCTATGTATTCCCGGACCAGGCGGCGCAGCTCCTCCTGCTCCACCTGGCTCCAGCCGCCCCGGTTCTTTACCTCCCGGGCCACATTTTCCAATAAATAGTGGATGAACGTGCCGATCTCCGGGGCTTCGAAGCCCGCCGGGCGGCGCTCCCTGGCCCGCAGGCCATACTGCATGAAGTACCCGAAGTGGCACCGCTTCACCTGGTCCATCCGGGAGGCCGACATGTGCAGGGACCGCCCATACAGGGCCTGCACCGCCTCCGGCGACAGCCGCCCCCGGCCCAGGGCGCGGCCCCGGTCCATGGCATCCAGCACCCGGTCATAGCCGCCCCGCTGCCGGAAATACCGCTCCAGTGCCTTGTCGCTGCCGGCCAGCTCCAGAGCCGTGGCAGGCAGCATCCGCCGGTAGGCCCCGTCCTCCCGCAGGACGTGCAGATCCGGAAACAGCTTCTCCATCCGCTGCACCACGAAGGAGGGCCGCAGCTGAGCGCCGCTGATGTCCCCCACCGGCCAGCTGACGGTAAGCCGCTCCGTGGGCTGGGCCAGGCACGCGTAAATATTCTGCAGCTCGTTGTCCAGCGGGTCAAACACGGCGTCCGACAGCAGGATCTCCCGCTGCTGCAGGGTCTCCCGGTCCTCCGGGTCCAGCAGGCCGTGGCCGCTGGGCGGCATAGGCAGCACGTGGTCGTTGGCCCCCAGCAGGAACAGGCACCTTACCCGGTGCCGGTCGTTGCGGGTGATCTCGCTGACCTTCACCTGGTCCAGGGTGGCAGGAATGGTACCCACGCTGTACTGGGTCAGCACCAGCCGCAGCAGCCGCGCGAACTCCTCACCCGTCAGCTCCGTGTCCCCCAGAATCTCCACAAATTGGTCCAGCACTCCGCAGAATATCTCCCACAGCTGCACATATTCCTCCGCCAGCTGGGGCTGGTTCTCTGCCAGCAGTTTCCCGGCGGTTTCCTCCAGGGCCTGGGGTACACCGGCCTCCTGCAAAAATGTGTACAGGCACTCTGCCTTGTCCCTTGCGGATGATGCCGTTTTCATCCCCTGATACAGGGGCTCCAGCAGCAGACGTACCCGCCGCCGGACGCCATTGACCTGCCGCAGCCGTGCGGCGGCAGTCTCCGTCATCTCCCGTCCGTAGCCGTCGGGGCTGGCGGTCCAGTCGCCCTCCCGCAGCCACATGCCGCCCCGGATATCCCACACGATCACATAATTCTCCAGGATATCGCACTCATCCGGGGAAATGCCCCCCAGGCCGGTCTTCAGGCAGCGGAACATGTCCTCCCGGTCAAAGCCGCCGGTAACGGCATCCAGGGCCCCCAAAAGCATGGTGATGGGCGGCTTTTCCAGCAGATCGCTGCGGCGGCTGATATAGGCCGGGATGCCGTCCCGGCGGAACACGCTTTCCAGCAGTGGGCCGTAAACCTCCATATTCCGGGCGCACACGCCCATATCCCGCCAGCGGTATCCCTCAGCCGCCAGCTGCCGCAGCTGCTGGGAAACCCATTCCACCTCGGTGAAGGCCGTGGCGGCCTGATACAGGCGAATTCCCTCCGCCTGGCCCTCATAGGCCGTCTCCCGGCCAAAAAAGTGCCGCTCCAGGTGATCCAAGGGGCCGCTCCCCTGCTTTTCGCACCACAGGACTTCCATACTCTGCCCCACACGCCGAGCCATGCGCTCCAGGCGCATCCGCTGGCGCAGAGCATTCTGAAACAGCTGTTCATTGCCCCGGTCCCCCAGCAGGGTCACGGTAACGCTGCTGGCCTGCCGCAGCACCAGCTCCAATATGCTCTCCTCCTGGCGGTTGAAATAGGAAAACCCGTCCAGATACACATCGCAGCCCCGGAGATAGTCGCTGTGCTCCAGATGCTCCTGGAGCTTCTGGATCCGGGACCGGGCATCCATGTCTCCGTTGCGCAGCCGGGCGTCATACGCCGCATACAGCAGCGCGATATCCCGCAGCTTATCGCCCATAGCGCCCTCCAGGTCCTCTACATGGGCATAGAGGTCCTGAGGCCCGATCTCATAGGCGTAAAGCTCCTCCATCAGGTCCGTCAGCTGCCGCAGAAACGACGCCCGCTGACTGGGCCGCCCGAACACCCGCAGCTCCGGCGCCAGCTCCTGCAAAACCCGCCGCATGGTCAGGAGCTTCCCCCCGTTGTCCAGAGTAAACTCCGCCAGCCCTCCCGTTTCGGCCAGCACCCGGGACGACAGGCTCCGGAAGCTCAGCACCTCCGCATCCCGGGACGCCGTGGGCCCCAGGGCCCGGCACAGGTCCACCTCCGCCTCGTGGGAAATATGCTCCGGCACCAGCAGCACCTGCCGCCGCAGTCCCCGGTTTTTCTCCATAGCCTCCAGTACCCGCCGGGATTTTCCGGACCCGGCCCGTCCTACCCATACAGACAGCATCCGCCCCGCCTCCTTTCTGACGCACTGACAGCAGGATACCATGGCTGCTGTCCCAAAAAACTCTTACCTGACAGTATACCGCATTTTCCCCCCGGTGGAAAGCCCCGTTAAGGCGAAAAAAAACGCCGCCTGCTGGGCAGGCAGCGTTTTTCTTTTATGGATTGGTGCCGAGCTCCTTGAGATACCGGCTCAGCGCATCCTTCCAGTCCGGCAGCGGCGTGAAGCCGTTCTCCGCCAGCTTGCTCTTATCCAGCCGGCTGTTGAAGGGCCGCGCCGCCTTGGACGCGCCGTATTCCGCCGTGGTCACGGCGTCCACCTGCACCGGCAGCCCCGCCTGGCGGAAGATCTCGCAGGCAAACTCGTACCAGGAGATGTACCCGCCCTCATTGGTGGCGTGATAATAGCCGTACTTGTCGGACTCGATCATATCCACCAGCAGCCGGGCCAGGTCCAGGGTATAGGTAGGCGTACCGATCTGGTCGCACACCACCCGCAGCTTGTCGTGGGTCTTGCCCAGCTGGAGCATGGTCTTGATGAAGTTCTTGCCGTTCAGACCGAACACCCAGGCGATCCGCACGATGAAATACTTCTCCAGCCGGGAGCTGACGGCCAGCTCGCCGCCCAGCTTGGTCTCGCCGTAGAAATTCAGGGGCTGATAGTCCTTGCAGTCCGGCTGCCAGGGGGTCTGGCCCTGGCCGTTGAACACATAGTCCGTGGAAATGTACATCATCTTGCAGTCCATCTCCCGGCAGGCCTGGGCCAGATGGGCGGTGCCGTCCACGTTGATGGCCCGGACCTTGGGCTGCTTGTCGGCGTCCTCGGCCAGGTCCACCGCCGTCCAGGCGGCGCAGTGGATCACGGCGTCAGGCCGCACATCGTCCATCACCTGCCGCACCTGCTGCTCATTGGTGATGTCCATGGCCACATAGGGCATCCCCGTCACGGCAGAGCCGTCTGCAATGCCGCTGTACACCGGGGCGATGTCACTGCCCACGCCCTGATGGCCCCGGCGGGCCAGCTCGTTCATCACATCGTGGCCCAGCTGACCGCCCACGCCCGTTACCAATACCTTCATTGCTTGTAACCTCCTCGTTACAGATACTTGACCGCCTTGCAGATGGGCCGCTCTTTTCCCCAGCGCCCGGTCATGGCGGCTTTGACCTTCTCTTTGCACCAGACCAGTGCAGCCTCAATAAGCATCAGCACCGCGAACTCCGCCAGCATCATCAGGAAATACGGCGCCGTCGGCGTCTGTGCCAGGTAAAAACGCTTGCCCAGCATCACCAGCTCCGGCGCGATCTGCCAGGGCAGATGCGTGGCCATCAGGAACATGGAGTGCCTGCCGCACCAGATCAGGGGCCTCAGGGATATGCGGGCCTCCAGCCAGCGCAGCAGCTCCAGAACGGCCACGGAACCCAACACACCGTTGAGATAGAACACCGGAGCAAAGGACCCCAGCTTAAAGGAGTTGAAATCCAGGTCCGGACTCAGCAGCGACAGGCCCAGATTCACCGCCAGCAGAACCGCCAGCACCGGCAGCCTTCCCAGCCGCTGCGGCTTCCCCCGCCGGTAAAGCAGATACCCGCACAGCATGAACCAAAATCCGCTGACGCTCTTGGCCAAAACAATAAACAGGTTGCGCACCACCTGCACCCACAGGCGATCCGCCCCGGGAATATCCATTCCCTGATAGAAATAGCCGATGACGCACAGGATAGCCGGCGCCAGGACACACACCAGTATGCGCTTGGCGGCAGACCAGCCCTCCGGCCGCACCGCCGCAAACAGCAGCTCGGCGATCAGCAGCGTAGGCAGAAACCACAGGGTGGCAACACCCCGCAGCGTCACCGTCAGGATCACGTCCCCCTTCAGGGCCGCCAGTCTGCTGCCGCCGTGTATGGTGAGAAAAGCCAGGTGCGCCAGAATCGCCAGAGCCGAAAACACGCCATAGGGGATCACCAGGGAATACCAGCGTTTTTTCATCACCTGTGCACAGGAATCCCTCTGGCCCCGCTCCCCATAGCGGTATGCCTTCAGCAGGCCCACCACCACATAGAACACAGCGATCTTGAAGGAGGAAAACCATACGGAGCTGGTGCTCCACAGGTAGTCCATGTGGCCCCAGATGATGGCCAGCATGCCCAGGCCCTTTGCCGCGTCCACAAAGCCCAGGTGCGTCTGCCCCATCCGGACTTCTACTGCCTGCTGCTCCATGGCTCAGCGATTGCCGTACATTTTCTCGTAATAGTCCTGATACTCGCCGGAGATGATGGTCTCCCACCATTCCCGGTGATTCAGGTACCAGTCGATGGTCTTTTTGATGCCGTCGGCGAACTTGGTCTCCGGCAGCCAGCCCAGCTCGTTGTGGATCTTGGTGGGGTCGATGGCATAGCGCATATCGTGGCCCTTCCGGTCCGCCACATGGACGATGAGGCTCTCGGGCTTGCCCAGCTCCTTGCAGATCAGCTTCACGATGTCGATGTTGCGCATCTCGTTGTGGCCGCCCACGTTGTACACCTCGCCCACGCGGCCCTTGTGGATGATCAGGTCGATGGCCCGGCAGTGATCCTCCACATACAGCCAGTCGCGGACGTTCAAGCCCTCGCCGTACACCGGCAGGGGCTTGTCGTTCAGGGCGTTGGCGATCATCAGGGGGATCAGCTTCTCGGGGAAGTGATAGGGCCCGTAGTTGTTGGAGCAGCGGCTGATGGTAACAGGCAGACCATAGGTCCGGTGATACGCCTGCACCAGCAGGTCGGCGGACGCCTGGAGCTGGAGTAGGGGCTGGAGGTATGGATGGGGGTCTCCTCGGTGAAGAACAGGTCCGGCCGGTCCAGGGGCAGGTCGCCGTACACCTCGTCGGTGGACACCTGATGATAGCGCTGGATGCCGTATTTGCGGCAGGCGTCCATCATGGTGGCGGTGCCGATGATGTTGGTCTGCAAAAACACACCGGGGTCCTCGATGGAGCGGTCCACATGGCTCTCGGCGGCGAAGTTCACCACCATGTCGGGGTGCTCCTCCTCAAACAGCTTGTAAACGGCCTCCCGGTCGCAGATATCCGCCTTCACGAAGCGGAAGTTGGGGTTGTCCATCACGGGAGCCAGGGTGGACAGGTTTCCCGCGTAGGTCAGCTTGTCCAGGCACACGATGCGGTAATCGGGATGCTCCTTGAGCATATGGAACACGAAGTTGCTGCCGATAAAGCCGGCGCCGCCGGTAACGATAATGGTCATGGCTCATTCTCCCTTTCCGTAAACGAAGTTGCAGTCGCTGTCCGCCAGCAGCGGAGCGTTTTTGTCCTTGTCGGACAGGATCGGATCCGTCACGCCCCAGTCCACACCGATGGCAGGGTCGTCGAAGCGGATGGACCGGTCGCTGGGATGGTCATAGAGGTTGTCCGCCTTATAGCAGAAGTCCACGTCGTCGGTGAGGGTCACGAAGCCGTGGCCAAAGCCCCGGGGAATGTAGAACTGGCGCTTATTTTCGGCGCTGAGCTCCACGGATACCCACTGCAAATAGGTGGGTGACCCCTTCCGCAGGTCCACCGCCACGTCCATCACGGCGCCCCGCACCACCCGGACGATCTTGGCCTGGGCCATGGGGTCCTGCTGGAAGTGGATGCCCCGCAGGGTCCCCTTCTTGGCGGTGAAGCTCTCGTTGTCCTGCATGGGCGCAAAATGCAGGGATTCATACTTGGGCTGGGACCAGGTTTCCATGAACCAGCCCCGGTGATCGCCGAACACGTCCGGCTCGATGATTTTTACCTCGGGAATTTTCGTATCCAGAATTTTCATACAGGCCACCTATCAATAACGAATTTTGCCCTCGGCCACGTGCATCAGATGCTGACCGTAGGGGGACTTGCCATAGCGCTGGGCGGACTGGAGCAGGGTCTCCCGGTCGATCCAGCCCTCGGTAAACGCGATCTCCTCCAGTGCCGCGATCTGGGAGCCCTGCCGGGTCTCGATGGTGCGCACAAAGTCCGCCGCATCCACCAGAGAGTCCATGGTGCCGGTATCCAGCCAGGCATAGCCCCGGCTCAGCAGCTGCACGTTCAGGGTACCGTCCTCCAGATAGAAACGGTTCAGGTCCGTGATCTCCAGCTCGCCCCGGGCGCTGGGCTTCACCCGCTTGGCCATGTCCACCACCCGGTTGTCATAGAAATACAGGCCCGTGATGCAGTAGTTGCTCTTGGGATGCTGGGGCTTCTCCTCCACGGAGATGACCTTGCCGGTTTCGTCGAACTCCACGATGCCGAAGCGCTCGGGGTCATTGACGTAATAGCCGAAAATGCTGGCCCGGCCCTGCTGGGCGTCCGCCGCCGCCTGCTTCAGGCGGGACCGGAAGCCGCTGCCGTAGAAAATGTTGTCGCCCAGCACCATGGCGCAGCAGTCGTCGCCGATGAACTCCTCGCCCAGCAGAAATGCCTGAGCCAGGCCGTCGGGAGAGGGCTGCACCTTGTAGCTCAGATGAATGCCGAACTGGCTTCCGTCCCCCAGCAGACGCTCAAAATTGGGCAGGTCCGTGGGGGTGGAGATGATGAGGATATCCCGGATCCCCGCCAGCATCAGGGTAGACAGCGGATAGTAGATCATGGGCTTGTCATACACCGGCAGCAGCTGCTTGCTGGTGACCATGGTCAGGGGATACAGGCGCGTGCCGGCTCCGCCGGCCAAAACGATACCTTTCATGAGATGGCTCCTTCCTTATGTTCCTCCGCGGCCCCTTGTTCCTTGGGCCATACGGTGTAAAAATGCTGCCCGATCCGCTGTTCCGGCGGCGGGGGCGTCATGTAATCGCCATAGGTATGGCGCAGTATCCGGTCATATCCGGCGGGAATGGGGAACTCTGCATCCTCAAAGGGAACATACAGCGTTTTTTCCAGTTCCTCCCGCGGGAACACGATGTTCCAGTTGGTATCCCACACGGTGCAGCCCACATAGCGGCACTTCTCATAGTCCTTCTGCCGGGCCCAGGCCTCGATGCGGTGGATGTAATGGGCGCTTCCGTGGAGCCGGGCCCAGGCAAAGCCCGCCAGCTTGGCGGGGGTGTGGAGCCAGCCCCGGCGGCTGGGCGTGAACCGGTCGGCGGCGCAGCAGTTGATGAACTTCACATCCCGCATGGGCTGCTGCACCCAGGCCCTGGCCTCCTCCTCCGTGTCACCGCAGCCGTCCAGCGGATAAATGTCCACAAACAGGCCCAGGCCGTAATCCCGGATGCCCTGGTACTTCACCCGGTAGCGGGTGTCGCTGAACCGGGCGATGGGGTACACATACTGGGGGTTGTCGTCCACGGTCATCAGCTGCATGGGCTGAAGCTCCTGCCGGTGCCGGCGGCAGTATGCCACCAGCTTATCAAAGTCCGGCCGGGGCATGGCCACGTCCAGGTCGTCATCCCAGGGAATGAAGCCCTTGTGGCGGATGGCCCCGATCAGCGTGCCGTAAAACAGGAAATACCGCAGTCCCTGCTCCCGGCAGATGCCGTCCAATTTCTTGAGAATGTTCAGAGCTCCCTCCTGCATTTGCCGAAGCGTCAGTTCCTCCACTTATCTCACTCCTATCCGTTATTTCGTAACTTCTCTTATATTTCCGTCCCGGGACAGGGCGGGATGTCCCGCAAAACCCGGGGTTTTGTCCCGATTTCAGGCCGATTTCCGGCGGAACACCGCAAGGGTCCGGGCCACCTGGTCCCGGTGGCGGAGAGCCCACAGCGCGCACACGCCCAGAAGGGCCGCCAGCAGCCCCATCCGGACCCAGAACAGATCCGTCAGTGCCACCGTCACCAGCGACACCACCGACACCACTCCCAGCCAGAGGAACTGCTGGAGAATGTCATACACCATGCCCTTGTGGACCCACCAGGCAAATACCACATGCAGCAGATAATACAGCAGGTAGCACGCCACCGTGGTATACGCCGCCGCCACATAGCCGAAGGATGGAATGAACACGGCGTTGAGCAGGATGTTCATTCCCGCCGCCAGCATGGTGCCCAGAGCGATGAGCTTGGTCTTTTTATAGTAATACTCCACCGACGAGGGCAGGGTATACAGAAATGCGTAGTACATGGACAGCACGATGGGCATGGTCACATAGCGGCTGTCGCTGTATTTGGAGCCGCCGGCAATGAGGATGACCTCCGGAGAGATCAGCGCCAGGGCCATGGCCCCGATGGACACAAACACCACATACGCCGAGGCCGCCCGGCGAATGGCCGGATACTCCCTGGCCTTCATCTTTTCAAAGAACCAGGGCGCCCAGGCGGTGTCCATGGAATTGGTGATGACCTGGAAGATCATCCCCACATTATAGGCAAAGCTGTAAAGCCCGGCCTCGGTGCTGCCGATGATGGACTTGATCATGATGCGGTCAAACTGGTTCAGCAGCAGCTGGCTCAGGCCGTGGGGCACGGTGGGCAGGCTGATGGCCATGCCGTAGCGCCAGTATTCCCGGCTGATGCGGGGGCGGTCCTTCCGCCACAGGCGGAACACCACATAGATGCCCACCAGCACCGCAGGGATCAAGGTGCCCAGGACGCGGCCCAGGTATCCCTGGCCCCGGCAGAGGGTCAGGATCAGCAGCACGGAGCCGCCGATGCCGGCCACGGCATACACCAGGCTCAGCACCAGGTACTCCTTATACTTATAGTCCACCGAAAGGACGGAGTTGTAGAAGGTCAGCATGGCCATGCCGAAGCTCTCCAGCACGATCAGCGCCGGAAGATACGGCTGCTCCAGGCTCAGGGCCCGGGCCAGCGGCGCGGCAAACACCAGGCTCAATGCCAGCAGCAGCAGGGAATTGCCGATGACCAGCAGCGTCACCGAGGAGCAATAGGACCCGGTGCGCTCATCATAGTCCAGCTTTGCGTTGCGGACGCTGGTGTGGAGGGTGAAGCCCGCCAGCACCGTCATGATCATCACATAGGAGCTGAAGGTGCTGTAAATGCCGAAGTCCTCCACCGTCATCAGCCGCACAAACAGCGGGATGGCCAGGAAGGACAAGCCCTTCACCAGCATATTGCCCACTGTGTAGCCAAGGCCGGCCTTCAGGGCTTTTTTTCCGCTTGATTCATTCGCCATTGCAATAAACTCTCCTGTTGCGTGGGATTCAGGCGTTCTGCTCCTCCAGCGCCTGGGGGACCGACAGGGTGACGGCGTACCAGGCGATGCCCAGCACAGCGTTCATCCAGGGGTTGAACCAGGTGACGATCCAGAAGGTGCACAGGCCGCAGACCACGGCCGCCCCCTCCGGGCATTCCCGCAGCAGCTCCCGCCGCCGCAGGCACCAGACCACCACATAGCCAAAGGGCAGCATGTACAGCAGCAGACCCACGACACCCGTCCGGGCCAGCATGTCCAGATAGAAATACTCGTCCACGCCCTTGTCGCGGTTGGCCGCCGACGCGCCCAGGCCGCAGCCGATAACGGGGCTGCGCTGAATGTAGACATTCAGGCTGTCCTTGGTCTCCTGCCGCAGCTGGTCGGACTTCTCGGTGACCTCGATATAGGAGCGCTGGCTGTCCATCTCGCCGTCGTCGGGGGAATCGCCGGGGTCCTCGCCCCGAAGCTGGGACCGCAGCTGGGAGGCCCAGGAGGTGGGAACCTCCTTGCCGATGGTGCGGGACACGGCAAAGCTCAGATAGCTGCCCTCCAGGGCAAATTCCTGCACCGTGACCAGCACGCCGAAGCACACCACGGCAGCCAGCAGAAACGCCAGCGTCCGCTTGCGGCCCTCCGGGCACAGCACCAGCACCGCGATGATGCTGACCAGGGCCGTCAGCCCCAAAGCTCCGTACAGGGAGCGGGTATAGCTTAAAAGCAGGGCGTTGAACAGCAGGCCCACTGCCAGCACATAGCGCCAGCGGAGCTTGGGGGCCTGTGCCTGACGGAACAAGGCCACCACACAGCCCACGATCATATAGGGGCTGCTTTTGAAGAACACACGGACCAGCCGCGCCGACACCACGTCCACGATGCCTACGGTGTGCTCGTTCAGCCACCGGCACAGAGGGGCAGGGTCGTCCATCAGCACCACGGCGGCGTTCACCGCCAGGATCAGGGCCGCCTGGATCACCGCGCCGGCCAGGACCCAGCTCAAAAGCACCCGCAGGCGCTGCCGCGACCGGACCGTGGCCACCAGCACAGGCACCAGGAACAGCCACATGAAGCCCTTGATGTCCGTCAGCAGCACGTCCATGCGGTTTTCCGCCCGGACGCCCCGCCAGGCGCAGAAGGCCAGCCAGGCCACGAAGGCCAGGGTCAGCCAGACGGCGGGCTTTTTCAGGTATGCGCCCAGATGCCGGAAAAGCTCCGGCAGGGCCAGCACAGCGGCCAGGCCCCCCAGCAGAATGCGGATGCTGACAGGTCCAACCTCCCAATAGCGGCCGCCGCCGGTGATGCTGCACTCCAGCAGGAACAGGCACAAGATTCCGAAGGAGAGCTGGCTGCACCGCTGGGTAAAGGTACCCCGCCGGAACTCCTCCGTTATGTTACGGATTCGATTTTGCAAAAGATTCACCACCAAAGAATTTGTCCGATACGGCGGTTCAGGCCGTACTTCCACAGGCCCCGCCGCCGGTAAAGAGTCAGCCGGGCCAGTTTTCCCTTTTCAGGGGCGGCGGCATAGTCCGCCAGCAGGGCCTGCTGGTCCGGGGTCAGCTCCTGGCGATAGCAGGAGAGGAAGGCCCCGGCCTGTCGGGCCGTATCCACCAGGGACCGGCGCACCGCGCCGCCCTTGAGCTTTTGCAGCACATAGCCCGCCGAGCGGGGATCCTTGGCCCCCACCACATTGCCGCCGTGCTGGCGGTAGTCGATGGTGGCCCGATTCAGGAACACGGCACGGCCCATGGCGGCGGCGATCAGCGCCAGCCACCAATCGTGCATAAGCATGTCCCCCTCCTCCACCGGGCGGCAGGCCAGCCGCGCCAAGGAGCGGTTGATCATCACCGTGCAGCCGGTGACCACATTCTGGACCAGCAGCTGGGGCAGGGACAGCCGATGGCCGTCCAGGCCGGAATAGTGCTGGAACGAGGGGTCCATCTCCCGCAGCTGGCCGTCCACCACCCGCAGGTCCGTGTGGACCAGCACCGGCAGGGACGGGTCCGTCTCCACCTGCTCCATGAGCCAGAGGGTCAGGCGCACCTTGTCCGGGTGCCACACGTCGTCCTGGTCACAGAACATGACGTAATCCGCCTGATCGCCAAACTGCTCCAGCAGGTGCATAAAGTGCTTCTGGGCGCTGCCGAACCGGCGGCCGGAACGGTAATGGGTAATCCGATCCGGATACCGGTCGGCGTATTCCTGCAAAATGGGGGCGGTATCCTCTCCGTCGTCCGACAGGATCAGCTTCCAGCCCCCTACATCCTGGGCCAGGATGGAATCCACCATGGGCCGGATGAATCGGCCGCCCTTATAGGCCGCCAGCAGGATCAATATTTGTTTTTCCATGGTCTTATCCTCACACAATGCCCCGCAGCAGGGCAGCGTAACGGGCCTGCACCACCGGCAGGTCAAAGGTTTCGTCAAACACCCGGCGGACATTCTCCCGCATGCGCAGGCAGTCCTCCACCGTCATTCCGGCCACCTGGGCCGCTGTATCCGGTCCCACGTTGACGCCCACCTGTTCCCGGTCCACCAGCTCGGCGGTGTCGGCGGGAATGTTGTTGAGAATGGGCAGGTCATGGCGGAAATAGTCCACAGATTTCATGGTCAGGCCCACGCAGACGTCGGGCTTCATCAGGTTGAAGCCAAAGTGACAGCAGCTCATGACGGCGTGCTTCTCCGCCTCGTCGTACACCACGCCGCGCCAGTCCACCTCCGCCCCGGCGTCCTTCAGCGCCTGGAGCAGCTGGGGACATTTCTCGCCGTCGCCGATGACGTGAACGGTCACGGGCTTCAGCCGCCGGAGCTGAGCCGTCAGGTCCGCGATGGCATCAATGTTCACCACGTTGTTGATGGCGCCCAGGTAGCACAGGTCCAGGCCGTCGGCCCGAAGCCTGGCCTGGTGGGGCTGGTCCGGGGAACGCTGAGCCGCCAGGTAAATGGCGTTCTCCTCCGGCAGGCCCAGCTTGCGGCAGAACAGCCTGCACTCGGGAATGACCCGATCCGCAGCAGGCAAGTTCTTATCCCGCAGCCCCGCCCAGATGGAAAACGGCAGGGCCAGCAGCTGCTTCACGGAGCCAGAGGGGAACGTCTCCGGCCACATATCGAAGATCTCGAATATCAGCTTGGTATCCGGGTGGCGGCGCTTGAAGCGGGCGCCGTAATGGGCCAGATAGTTGGGGGGCAGCTGGGCCACCACCACATCCGGCGGATCCTGCTCCAGCTCCTGGAACACCAGCCGGGCAAAGTCCCGGTGTGACAGGATCCGGGCCAGGGAGAGGTTTTTCCGGTAGGGCCGCACATGGATCTGGCGGCATCCGGGGACCGAGCAGTGAAACACCTTTTTGGATGAGTGGTCAAAGTCGCCGGTATAGTACACCGTCTCATAGCCCTGGGACTTGAGATAGCCGTCGATGACATAGAGCCGGTGGTTATAGTGGTCGGAGCAGCTCAGCAGCACCGCCCGTTTCGTGGTATGCATTACGGTTTTTCCTCCGTTTTTTTGTCCTCAAACGCCTCGGTGCTTTCCTCCGGCGTCAGCAGCACCAGCGCCGTGCGCAGGATCAGCTTCAGGTCAAGCCAGACGCTGTATTGCTGGATGTAGGCCAGGTCCATAATGAGCTTATCCCGGGGGGATGTGTTGTACTTGCCATAGATCTGGGCAAGACCGGTAAGCCCCGCCTTGGCCCGCAGGCGATAGCGGAACTCCGGAAGATCATCGGTATATTTCTCGACATTCTCCAGCATTTCAGGCCGGGGACCCACGATGCTCATGTCGCTTTTCAGGACATTGATCAGCTGGGGCAGCTCGTCGATGCGGAATTTGCGGATGATGTGGCCCACCTTGGTGATGCGGTCGTCATCCTTCTTGGCGGAGACGTGGATGCTGCCATCCTGGGCCCGCATGGAGCGGAACTTGTACACCTCAAACACGCGGCCACCGTAAGTGGCGCGCTTCTGGCGGTAGAACACCGGGCCGTGGTCCTCCATGCGGATGGCCAAAGCCGTCACAAGCAGGATGGGAGACGTCAGAATCAGGCCGAGCAGGGAGATGAGAATGTCGCCTGTGCGCTTAACGATGCGTTCCTCAAAGCGCAGCTCCCGGACGGGGCAGAACATCAGGGTCTTGTCGTCAAACATGACGCGCTCCCCGGCCATAGCAACCACGTCGGACATCTCCAGGCTGTAATACACGTCCTTGCGGGTCTGATAGCAGTACTCCACCAGGTCCGTCCGCTCACGGACGGAAAGCTCATACAGAAAGACGGCATCCGCCTGGTCCACGCAGGACAGCAGGTCCGGCTGATCCAGCCAGGCCACCTGCTGGATGTTATACTGCTTCTTATAGCGGCCGACCTTCCGGATGAGGTCCTCGACGCACTCCCCGCGGCGGGCCACCATCAGGCAGCGCTGGGGCTTGTTGACCTTGAAGTACAAATCGTTTCCGCCATAAGCCATGACGATCACCAGGGCTACCTGCAGCAGATAGACCGCCAGCAGCAGCAGCGGCCGCTCATACACGAAATGGCCTCTGTGGATGACGGTGGTATTCATGATGCACAGCAGAAAATGCGTAACCAAATCCGTCAGCAGCAGCACCAGGGCCATGGAGAACACGATGGGCTTGCTCTTACGTTTGCCGATGTCGAAACCGCCATAAACCTTGGTCATCAGCACATAAACCACAATGAAGGCCACCGCAGTAACGCCCAAGGTGCGGCTGGGCCGCAGCAGGAAGAAATATTCCAAGCCAAACAGTCCAAAAAAACATACGCCGCACAGCAAAAATGCCAGCAGCTTCATTAAAAAAGTGACAGACGATTTAAATCTCTTTAGCATAACAAAAATCCTTTTCCGGTTATCCTTTGACAAGTCCGTTTATTATAGCAGGTTTGAACGAAAAAATCAACCTTTTCCCCGCTTTTCGGGAACACATCAGAATAAAACCCGGATGATGTGAGTATTCCCATATTCCGTGGATTTTAATTGGCTCGCACTTCCCATGCTTTCCTATTATACGCACTTTTTCCAGTCAATGGTGAAATAATTTTGAACAATCTGTGAAATTCGGATTGAAAAAACATATATTTCCGCGAAAAAAGCGGACATCCGAAGATGTCCGCTTTGTGTTGGCGCTACCTATTTTTCCGGGCCGTCTCCAGCCAAGTATCGTGGGCAGAAGCGAGCTTAACTTCTGTGTTCGGGATGGGAACAGGTGGACCCTCGCCCTAATAAGCACCAACTATTGCAACTGCGTTCGCAGCAACAAACATTATATTCACTTTTCCGCTCTCTGTCAAGAGAAAAAATGGTGACCCGTACCGGATTCGAACCGATGTTAAAGGCGTGAGAGGCCTCTGTCTTAACCACTTGACCAACGGGCCATGTCCGTCTCTCTATCTTCATCAGCTTTCACTGCCTGAAATCCTGGTACACCATCAGGGACTCGAACCCTGGACACCCTGATTAAGAGTCAGGTGCTCTACCAGCTGAGCTAATGGTGCATATCGCGCTGCACCCTCAAAACCGAACAACGTAACGAGTGATTATGAGTAAGGCTTGAATTGCCTGCATAATCGTAGGTCAAGCCCTCGGGCTATTAGTACCGGTCAGCTCCATACATTGCTGCACTTCCACCTCCGGCCTATCAACCAGATCGTCTTTCTGGGCCCTTACTCCATAAAGGATGAGAGATCTCATCTTAGGGGAGTTTCACGCTTAGATGCTTTCAGCGTTTATCTCGTCCGTACATAGCTACCCAGCTATGCCCTTGGCAGGACAACTGGTGCACCAGAGGTACGTCCATCCCGGTCCTCTCGTACTAAGGACAGCTCCCTTCAAATCTCTTACGCCCGCAACAGATAGGGACCGAACTGTCTCACGACGTTCTGAACCCAGCTCGCGTGCCGCTTTAATTGGTGAACAGCCAAACCCTTGGGACCGAATACAGCCCCAGGATGCGACGAGCCGACATCGAGGTGCCAAACCTCCCCGTCGCTGTGGACGCTTGGGGAGATCAGCCTGTTATCCCCAGGGTAGCTTTTTATCCGTTGAGCGATGGCATTTCCACTCACATACCACCGGATCACTAACTCCAACTTTCGTTACTGCTCGACCCGTCGGTCTCGCAGTTAGGCTCGTTTATGCGTTTACACTCAATGCACGATTTCCGTCCGTGCTGAACGAACCTTTGAGCGCCTCCGTTACTCTTTTGGAGGCGACCGCCCCAGTCAAACTGCCCGTCTAACAGTGTCCCCCGACCGGATTCACGGCCGCAGGTTAGGAAACCAGCAATACAAGAGTGGTATCCCACCGGTGACTCCACATAGCCTGACGACTATGCTTCCATGTCTCCCACCTATCCTGTACATGCATTACCGATTCCCAGTATTAAACTGCAGTAAAGCTCCATGGGGTCTTTCCGTCTAGTTGCGGGTAACTGGCATCTTCACCAGTACTACAATTTCGCCGGGCGGGCTGTTGAGACAGTGCCCAAATCATTACGCCATTCGTGCGGGTCAGAACTTACCTGACAAGGAATTTCGCTACCTTAGGACCGTTATAGTTACGGCCGCCGTTTACCGGGGCTTCAATTCAAACCTTCGAGTTTGCTCTAAGCTCTCCTCTTAACCTTCCGGCACCGGGCAGGCGTCAGCCCATATACGTCATCTTTCGATTTAGCATAGACCTGTGTTTTTGGTAAACAGTTGCTTGGGCCTATTCACTGCGGCCTCTTTCGAGGCTCCCCTTCTTCCGAAGTTACGGGGTCAATTTGCCGAGTTCCTTAACAACCCTTCTCCCGTTGGCCTTAGGATTCTCTCCTCATCTACCTGTGTCGGTTTGCGGTACGGGCACCTTAGTATTCACCAGAGCTTTTCTCGCCTCCCAGCATCGCGGACTTCCCTACTATATTTCGGTCCCTTGCGCCCAGCTCTACCAACGGCTGGGTCCCGCTATCTGAAAGTGTCCTTCTGGTTTAAAGTTCGGTGGCTACGGAATTTCTACCGTATGTGCATCGACTACGCCTCGCGGCCTCGCCTTAGCTCCCGGCTTACCTTGGGCGGACGAACCTTCCCCAAGAAACCTTAGATTTTCGGCCATTATGATTCCCACATAATTCTCGCTACTCATTCCGGCATTCTCACTCCTGTACAGTCCACCGCTCCTTCCGCTGCGACTTCACCCCGTACACGACGCTCCCCTACCACTGTCTTTAGACAATCCTAAGCTTCGGTTGCATGCTTAGCCCCGTTATATTTTCCGCGCAGAGTCACTCGACCAGTGATCTATTACGAACTCTTTTAATGAATGGCTGCTTCTAAGCCAACATCCTGGTTGTTTTCGCAACTCCACATCGTTTTCCACTTAGCATACATTTGGGACCTTAGCTGTAGGTCTGGGCTGTTTCCCTTTTGACAATGAAACTTATCTCACACTGTCTGACTGCTGATCATCAATTAGCCGGCATTCAGAGTTTGATAGGGTTCAGTAAGCTTATCGCCCCCTAGCCCATTCAGTGCTTTACCTCCGGTAATCTAAATCAACGCTAGCCCTAAAGCTATTTCGGGGAGAACCAGCTATCTCCGAGTTCGATTGGAATTTCTCCGCTAACCACAAGTCATCGCCGGTCATTGCAACGAACGTGCGTTCGGCCCTCCATGAGATTTTACTCTCACTTCAGCCTGCTCATGGTTAGGTCACCCGGTTTCGGGTCTATGGCAACGAACTTTATACGCCCTATTCAGACTCGCTCTCGCTTCGCCTCCGGTACTGAATACCTTAAGCTTGCTCGTTACTATAACTCGCCGGACCGTTCTACAAAAAGTACCTCATCACACCTTAACGTGCTTTGAGTGCTTGTAAGCACAAGGTTTCAGGTTCTCTTTCACTCCCCTCCCGGGGTCCTTTTCACCTTTCCCTCACGGTACTGCTCCTCTATCGGTCATCAGGTAGTATTTAGGCTTGGATGGTGGTCCACCCGTTTTCCCACGGGGTTCCTCGTGTCCCGCGGTACTCTGGATACTCGCTGTCAGTCTCACTTTTCAAATACGGGGCTCTCACCCTCTGTGGCCGGCCTTCCCATGCCGTTCTTCTAGGCTCCTCTGATCGTGATGCAAGTCCGTACCCCGGAGAATAAATCCTCCGGTTTGGCCGCCTCCGCGTTCGCTCGCCACTACTAGCGGAATCTCGGTTGATGTCTTTTCCTCGCCCTACTTAGATGTTTCAGTTCAGGCGGTTCCCCACGTACACCTATTTGATTCAATGCACGTTACTGGAGTATTGCTCCAGTGGGTTTCCCCATTCGGAAATCTCCGGATCATAGGATATTTGCTCCTCCCCGAAGCTTATCGCAGCTTGTCACGTCCTTCGTCGGCTCCTGATGCCAAGGCATTCACCTATTAGAGATATTTTGGTTCTCTATAGTTGAATTATGCAGGCAATCAACAGGTTTTCTTCGCAAAATTGTAATTGTTACCCTCTTCTTTTAACAGAAGTGTTCCACAATTAAAAATTCACAACTTTTCTTTCAAGTCTCCTTGAAAGACCTCTCTGTTGCCTTGCTTTTTCATCACATGTTACATTGTTCAGTTTTCAAGGTGCAGCTTCCAGCTTCTTTTGAAGCCAGATCTCAAAATCCAATCCCTTGGGTTTTGAGATCCAACGCCAAATTGGATTCCTGGTGGGCCCGAGTGGGCTCGAACCACCGACCTTACGATTATCAGTCGTACGCTCTAGCCAGCTGAGCTACGGGCCCATATCCTGTTGGTGGAGATAGTCGGGATCGAACCGGCGACCTCCTGCTTGCAAGGCAGGCGCTCTCCCAGCTGAGCTATATCCCCGTCTATCTTCTCCGCTTCTGCAGAGCCTGTATCCTCTAAATTAAACAATGAACTACTGATCCTCCCAGACGTCTGACCAGGATGTTACAAGCAAGCCTTGGCTCACTTGAGGTCTCCTTAGAAAGGAGGTGATCCAGCCGCTCGTTCTCGAACGGCTACCTTGTTACGACTTCACCCCAATTATCGAACCCACCTTCGGCCGCGCCCCCCTTTCGGTTAGGCTACGGACTTCGGGTGTTCCCGACTCTCATGGTGTGACGGGCGGTGTGTACAAGGCCCGGGAACGTATTCACCGCGGCATGCTGATCCGCGATTACTAGCGATTCCGACTTCATGTGGGCGGGTTGCAGCCCACAATCTGAACTGGGACGGCTTTTAGGGGTTCGCTCCGCCTCACGGCTTTGCATCCCTCTGTTGACCGCCATTGTATTACGTGTGTAGCCCAGGACATAAGGGGCATGATGATTTGACGTCGTCCCCACCTTCCTCCGTTTTGTCAACGGCAGTCTCGCTAGAGTGCTCTTGCGTAGCAACTAACAATAGGGGTTGCGCTCGTTGCGGGACTTAACCCAACATCTCACGACACGAGCTGACGACAACCATGCACCACCTGTCTCTACTTTCCCCGAAGGGCACCTGATGTATCTCTACTTCGTTAGTAGGATGTCAAGCCCTGGTAAGGTTCTTCGCGTTGCTTCGAATTAAACCACATAATCCACCGCTTGTGCGGGCCCCCGTCAATTCCTTTGAGTTTCAACCTTGCGATCGTACTCCCCAGGTGGAATACTTATTGTGTTAACTGCGGCACGCAGGGGGTCAGTCCCCGCACACCTAGTATTCATCGTTTACAGCGTGGACTACCAGGGTATCTAATCCTGTTTGCTCCCCACGCTTTCGCGCCTCACCGTCAGTTGTCGTCCAGCAATCCGCCTTCGCCACTGGTGTTCCTCCTAATATCTACGCATTTCACCGCTACACTAGGAATTCCGATTGCCTCTCCGATACTCAAGAAGAGTAGTTTCAAATGCAGTTCACGAGTTGAGCCCGTGGATTTCACATCTGACTTGCCCTCCCGGCTACACGCCCTCTACACCCAGTAAATCCGGACAACGCTTGCCACCTACGTATTACCGCGGCTGCTGGCACGTAGTTAGCCGTGGCTTATTCGTCAGGTACCGTCTTCTTCTCGTCCCTGACAAAAGAAGTTTACAACCCGAAAGCCTTCTTCCTTCACGCGGCGTTGCTGGGTCAGGCTTGCGCCCATTGCCCAATATTCCCCACTGCTGCCTCCCGTAGGAGTCTGGGCCGTATCTCAGTCCCAATGTGGCCGGTCAACCTCTCAGTCCGGCTACTGATCGTCGCCTTGGTGGGCCGTTACCTCACCAACTAGCTAATCAGACGCGAGGCCATCTTTCAGCGATAAATCTTTGACATAAAAACCATGCGATCTCTATGTGTCATGCGGTATTAGCAGTCGTTTCCAACTGTTGTCCCCCTCTGAAAGGCAGGTTCCTCACGCGTTACTCACCCGTCCGCCACTGTCCTCTGCTTCACTTGGACAGCGCCATTGCGTCGTATATCTCCGGAGCCTTTATCTCGGAGGAGGCCGGAGCCAGCAAGCCCAGCGCCGCCTATTTTGACTATGTCTTTTCCCATATCGACGGCATTACCCGGGACAACTGCCTGCTGGTGGGAGACTCTCTGTCCAGCGACATACGCGGCGCCAACAACGCCGGGATTCCCTGCTGCTGGTACAATCCCAAGAAGGCGGCTCGACCGGGTGATCTGCGGATCGACTATGAGATCCGGGATCTGCGGCAGCTGTATGACCTGGTGTGACATTATTATATAAGAGAGGGCGATTCTATGCATCCGCAATTTTCAGAGCTGACCCCCCGCTGGTTCAAGCGGGCCTTTGTGTACACCGGCAGCATCGGCGACTTTCGCTACCGCTTTGCCATGGACAAGGACGCCGGAGTGCTGCATACGG
>VOFB01002035.1_pt1 | contig 36111 bp, 60 predicted proteins | sample 5384141 | NCBI WGS metagenome assembly VOFB01 (sample SAMN12384721, study PRJNA508395) | human gut metagenome | isolation source: healthy gut A | host: Homo sapiens | reverse complement strand
CCTCACCGGCATCACCAATCAAGACTTACGGGAGCGGGCATCCCCAAACCCCGTCTGTGCCGGGACGTGGCGGAGCTGATTGCAGGCGAGCGCACCCTGCTCCTTGCCTACAACGCCCACTTTGACCTGTCCTTTCTTTCTATACCCTGGTAAAAGACGGGGATGCTGCCATTTTGAAGGGAAAAAAGACAAGTTGGACCTCCTCACGGTGTACCGGGACCGGCGCGCCTTTCCCCACCGTCTGGCCTCAGCCATTGAGGCCTACAACCTCCAGGACCAGGTGCAAAACTCCCACCGGGCCATTGACGACGTGCTGGCCACTGTGGCCGTCCTGGAGGCCATGGCGGCAGAGCGGGATGATCTAACCCATTACATCAACCTGTTCGGCTACAACGCCCGCTACGGCCTGGAGGGCAAACCCATTTCCTCCGTCACCTACCGTCCCCAGGGCTACGAGCCGGGCAGGCCCCTGTATGCGCAGGTGGTTTTGAGCTCCCTGACATAAAGAGACAACCCACGGCGTAGCTCCACATGAGCACTACGCCGTGGGTGTTGTATTCAGATTGATTCCCATCAGGGAAGCAAGGCCAGTGTAACCACCCCAAGGAAGCATATGCCCGGTATCAACCAAAGCCAGTGTTTCCTTTGGCCTTCCTGATGAATGAGCTCTTCCATCAGAACCCTAAAGCTGATGGCACCCAACGTAGCCAGGTTATAAATAAGAAAAGCTTTTGCAGTCGCAGCGGTCTCCGCCAAAGAAATATTCACGTTCAGGATGGTAAAATAGCAATAAAAATCGTCAATATGGTAACAACATTGCCATAAATACTTTTTTTTTCCAACGACTTCAGGTTGTTGATTTTGCCATCCAGTGATTTGATCTGGTCTGCATATTGGGAAGTATAATCTGCCAAGCCCCTGAAAGGAAAACTCGTTGCCGAAACGCCCCTTGATAGGGATGCTCCGGCGCATTTTCCAGCTGTTCAAACATCAGCATGGCATACTTCTCGCCCTTGCGCAGATATACCAAATTGCTGGACACGTTAGTCAACCGAAAAAACGACGGTTTTATGCCCCGGTTGATAAACAGGGGCATCCATAGTCAGCCCTATACGAATTCTACTATTTTTAAAGCTAGCTTTACCCACCGTGTGATGATCAAACTTGACAATTTCTCCGATGTAACAAACACGGACTCGCCAGGCTGCAATTCGCAAGAATCTTCCTCGTGTCCAGCCCGGGCAAAAAGACTTTGCCCGAAGGTCGTAACAATGTTGGTCACACATTCAGGTACACCGTTGTAAATTGCAGTCTGCCCCTGGTCCGGTAGCGTTCCATTCCGGAGGAAAATCTGAATCTCCTGATCTACCAACAGCATAACCATTCCTCCTTTTGCTACCTTTTATTCAGTATACCACACTTTTTGTCAATTGCAACCACCTTAAAATGATTTTGGGTCAAGAGCCGGGAAGAATACGCAAAAACCAGCTACATCCAGGCCATTTAAAACAGACCACATCAAATCCTCCCCGGTTTCTTGTCGCTTTGCGCATAAAAACGTTGGATTTTTATGGCCTTCGTGCAAATTGTCTTGACTTTCCTTTCGCAGCATATAAAATAAACGATGGATTGCGTGTACCGGCTGGCGCTGTTGGGGACTGTGCCGGCCCGGTGTTACTTTTTCTGCGCAAAACCGGCGTGTTACCATGCGTCCGCCCGGCTCGGCGGATTGGCTGGCGTTTTTATGCTGGCAGGATTCCTGCCGTCACCCTGAAAATCGCCCCAGGCTCCTGACGGGGCCTTGTCCGTCTGCGCCGAAGGCGTTGTGGACAGTCACCCCTCCGAAACCCAAATCTTAGTGAAGGAGGTGTGTCACGAATTATGGGACCCATTCAGATTACTTTGCTGATCCTTGGCGTTAGCCTTTGTGGTTGCAGTCGCGGCCTTCCTGGCCGGGCACCATATACCGGAAAAAGGTTGCTGAACGGGAAATCGGAAGCGCCGAGGAAGAGGCCACCCGCATCATCAACGAGGCCATCCGCGGCGGCGAGAGCAAAAGAAGGGGAAATGCTGCTGGAGGCAAAGGACGAAATCCATAAATCGCGCACCGAGTACTGAAAAGGAAGTCAAAGAGCGCCGCAGCGAGCTTTCCAAGCAGGAACGCCGCCTGCAGCAAAGGAAGAATCCCTGGATAAGAAAATGGACGCCTACGAGCGGAAAGAGGACGACTTGACCAAAAACAGGCCGCCATCACCGCCATACCCAGAATGAAAGGTCAATCTCATTAAGAGAAGCCAGATGGAGGTCCTGGAGAAAATCTCCGGCCTGACCCAGGAGGGAAGCCAAGAAATACCTCCTGGACAGCGTGGAATCCGAGGTTCGGCACGAAACCGCCATGAAGATCAAAGAGGTGGAATCGCAGCTGAAGGAGGAGGCCGAGCAGACGGCCCGGGGATCATCGCCACCGCCATCCAGCGTTGCGCCGCTGACCATGTGGCGGAGACCACCGTCGTAGTCCCCTGCCCAACGACGAGATGAAGGGTCGATCATCGGCCAGGAGGGCCGGAACATCGGACCCTGGAAACCATCACCGGCGGATCCTGAGCTGCGGACGTGGCCTCCCGGCTACGGGCGGGCCTTCTCCATGACCTGGGAAAGGCTGTGGACCACGAGATGGAAGGCAGCCACGTCCAACTGGGCGTGGCTGGCCAGGAAGTATAAAGAAGGCGCCGCTGGGTCCACGCCATTGAGGCCCATCACGGCGACGTAGAGCCCCAAACCGTGGCCTGCCTGGTCCAGGCAGCCGACGCCGTTTGCCGCCCGGCACGGCGGAGAACGTGGAAAATTATATTCGCCGGCTGCAAAAAGCTGGAGGAGCTCACTGGTTCCTACCCCTGGCGTGGAAAAAGGGCCTACGCCATTCAGGCCGGCCGGGAGGTCCGCATTATGGTGCGGCCTGAGGGAGGTCTCCTGAGGACAGCATGATCCTCCTGGCCCGGGACATCGCCCGGAAGCTGGAATCTGAGCTGGAATACCCGGCCAGATCAAGGTCAACGTCATCCGGGAGACCAAGGCTGTGGAGTACGCGAAATAATTGCCCAAAAAGGCATTGAAATTCTTTTGCGCCCAAATGATAACAAAGGGCGTGCTGTGGAATGTCCGCAGCACGCCTTTTATTTGGAAAAACTATGATCTATTTTGGCTGAAAAGCGCTTGCAATCTCTTCGTCCTTCTGGGCCTCTTCGTCTCGATCTAGTGTACGCAATATCACGGCGTGGCAACGACAAAACCGCATAAAATTGCAAACTGGAGCGGTCTGATGGAAACAGCGGCGTTGGTCGCAATTCCGGAAGAGCATCCCGCAAATTAACACTTCGCAAACAACTCGCAGCAATTTGAAAAACACGGAGGCAGTATGGATGTGCCAGTCAAAGGAATCCGTCATCCAATCAGGAGGGAAAATCATTATGTCAAAAAAAGAACTTCGTCACTCTGATCCTAAGTGCCATTGGCGGTATCTTATTTGCCCTGGGCATGTATGACGCTGTTGCCAGAGTGGAACGCATGGGGCCCCGGCGTTGTGACCGGCTGTACCGGCATGGTGGTGCTGCTGGTCATGCTCCTAATTGCCGTAAAATGGCGGGCAAACCCGTCCTGGTCAAGCTCACCGCGAAAACTGTGGCTGTCACTGTGCTGGGCATGGCGGGCACGCTGACTCTGGGTGCAGGTATATGTGCATGGTTATGGTTTGGGATATGCTGGTCTACGGCATAGTCATCGGTCTGGTGGGCATTGTACTGCTGATGTGCCTGATTCCCTTAGTAAAGGGTTTGCAGTAATTGCTACACAATCAAGTTGGAATAAAAGGAGGAACATATCATGGCAAAGTCCAAACTGGTTCAGGCAAACGAAAAGATTGCGGAGCGGCTGTCAATGGCTAAAAAAATAGAAGACGGCGTCGTTGGTGGATATCATAGGATCGAAGACGGCGTGGTGAGCAGCTTCACCAAAATGACCGACAAGTTCGTGGACCATTTCTGACTCATGACGGTGAATCGGTGGAGGAAGCCAAGAAGCGTCTGGCTGCCACTGGCCAGGGGAAGCATACTGGCAAGTAACACGCGGCGCCGGGATGGGCCGCCCAGACTTTAGATTTCCTCTGACGCAAAACAAAATATTCACATTTCTGTGGTATCATTTCAGTAAAATTCGCGGAGGGGTGCCTGATGTTCCAGATCTTAGTAGTAGAGACGATTCCGACTTGAATCGCACGGTCTGTTCCTTCCTCAATCAAAGCGGCTATGTAGCAACCGGCTGCCTGCGTGCCAGCGATGCCTACAACGCGCTGTACCAGAGCATGTTTGACCTGATCGTCTCGGACATTATGATGCCGGAAATTGACGGTTTTGAATTTGCCAGGACGGTACGCAGCCTGGATGAAAATATCCCCATCCTGTTTATGACGGCACGAGACGATTTTTGCCTCCAAGCAGCGGGGGTATCGCGCAGGAATTGACGATTACATGGTGAAACCCATCGATTTGATGAGCTGTGCTTGCGGATCGGCGCTGCTGCGCCGGGCAAAGATCGCCTCCAGCCACCATTTGGAGGTCGGTAACTTCGTGATGGATGTGGACGAGCACACAGCATATCTGGGTGAGGAAGAGATCTCCCTGACCACACGAGAGTTCAACCTGCTCTATAAGCTGCTGTCTTATCCCAGAAAAACCTTTACCCGCACACAGCTGATGGATGAGTTTTGGGACGCCGACACCGCATCCTGCCCCCGCACAGTGGATGTGTATATGACCAAGCTGCGGACAAAGCTGGCCCGTTGTGACGCCTTTTGAGATCGTCACGGTGCATGGCTTGGGCTACAAGGCGGTGATCAAATGAGCAGAGGGCGGCGTACCTTCCTTTGGAGTGCGTTGAATTATTTGCGCTCCTTCCTGCTGTTTGCTACATCCATCGGCATGGCAGTCACCTGTACATTTCTGGTGTTTTTCTCCACCGTTTCCCTGTCAGAAGAGGAGGAGATACGGACCTTTGCACCGGTTGTTTTTTGTCAATGTGCTGGTGCTGGCTGCCATCTGCGTGGGGATCGACGCACTGAGACGATACGTGACGGTCAAGCGCCCAGCCAGGAAGATTCAAAGGGGTCTTGGAGCGGCTGATGAACGGAGACTTCGACGCAAGAATCTCCGTTCCCGAGGTGATGGATCGATATAGCCACTTTGGAGAGATTGCCGAGCATATCAACGCCCTTGCCGGAGAACTGGCCGGGGTGGAGACACTGCGGACGGACTTCATTGCCAACGTCTCCCATGAGCTGAAAACGCCGCTGGCTGTGATTCAGAACTACGGAACCATGCTGCAGCAGCCCGGCTTGACCGAGGAAAAGCGGCTGGAATATGCAAGGTCTGTCACAGACTCCGCCCGTAGGCTTGCAAGCCTCGTTACCAATATTCTGAAGCTGAACAAATTGGAGAACCAGCAGATTTTCCCCGCCGTCTCGGTGTACAACTTGAGCGAGCAGCTGTGTGAAAGCCTGCTGCAATTTGAACCTGTCTGGGAGAAGCAGGGCATTGAAATCGATGTAAATCTTGCAGAAGGTGTCAGAATCTCTCTGCTGACGCGGAGCTTCTTTTCTTTAGTTTGGAACAATCTGCTTTCCAACGCCTTCAAGTTCACACGGCAGGGGGGAACGGTCGGTGTGATTCTGACCGCAGACAGCCAGTATGCCACGGTGCAGATCTCCGACACCGGCTGCGGGATGTCACCAGAGGTGGGCGCGCATATTTTGAGAAGTTCTACCAGGGCGATGCCTCCCACGCTACCCCTCAGGGCAACGGTTTGGGCCTGACTCTGGTCAAGCGTGTGGTGGATATCATGGGCGGGGAAATTTGCGTGGAAAGCGCTCCGGAAGTGGGCAGCACCTTCACCGTAAAAAATCCGGAGGAATTGTCATGAAGGCTTGGGCAGGATCTGTAAGAAGCTGCTGCTTCCGCCAGGGTGGGTGATGGCCATTCTGGCAGGTTTCAGCAGCGGCGCTCCCGGTGGTGTTTCTCCGGGGAGCGGACGAACACCCGGCGGCATACGCCGTCTATGCTCTGTCCGGCATACGCCTTAACGGTGGTATGTATCTTCCTGGTCAGGACTTTGCCGGGATTCTACCGGGCAGCCAGACAGAAGCTCTATGTAAATCCGTGGGGCAAGCGGTTCATGACCGATGCTGCCTTCCGGGTTTGGATGTCCCTCTTAGTCTCTCTGGGAATGAACCTGGTGTATTCTGCCTTCAAGCTGACAGTTGGGATTGTTTATTCCTCATTTTGGTGGGGTGCGGTTGCTGTTTATTATATTGTCCTGTCCATGATCCGATTTCTTTTTGCTCTGCCAGATGAGAAGCATGCGCAGTCAGCAGGACATCATGTCCGAGTATCGCCGATATCGTCTGTGCGGCGCCATGCTGGTGCTTCTCAACCTGTCATTGACCGGCTTGGTGGTGCAAATGGTCCGGGACCATCGGGCGTATGTCTATCCGGAATCCATGGTCATCGCTTCGGCGGCTTACACATTTATACAGTCGCGGCCTCCATTCTGGATATGGTCAAATACCGGGCATACAAAAGTCCTATTTTATCAGCGGCCAAAATCATCCGCTTTTGCGGCTGCCCTGGTGTCTCTTCTGTCCCTGGAGACTGCTATGCTGGCTCAGTACGGCGGCGGAGAAGGCTTCCGCCGGTCCATGACCGGTCTGACCGGAGGTGGCGTCTGTGTAATGGTGCTTGCCATGTCCGTCTATATGATTCTCAAGGCAAATCGGGGAACTCAAAAATACACACAGGAAGCGTGTGTGGGGAAACAACAGGAGCGTCAAAACATGGAGAACAAAAACGAAGCATTTCACTACACCTATTCTGCCAGGGAGCAGGAGGAGGTTCGGCGGATCCGTCAGAAATACACACCCAAGGAGCGCGACCGGCTGGAGCAGCTGCGCAGGCTGGACCAACGCGTTTCAGAAAAAGCGCTGCGGTTTCCCTCACGGCGGGGATTCTGGGAACCTTGCTCTTAGGCCTGGGAATGTGTGCCACCATGGTTTGATGGGGCCGTGGTTCATTCCCGGTATCGTCATTGGGCTGGTCGGCATTGCCTTGGTTGCTCTCGCATATCCGCTGCATACCCGGATCGCCAAACAGGAGCGCGAGAAGGTTGCGCCGGAGATCCTGCGCTTGGCCGACGAGCTCATGAAGTGAAGCCCCATCGGAAAATCGCATCTCCCCCGCTCAGGGCATAACCTGTCGGGCAAATAGGAATTTCCGTCAGCATCCAGGACGTCACGCAGCCACAAGCCCGCCAAATCGGAATTTGGCGGGCTTGCATGCTGCAGTGGGCAGCTGAGACTTGTTTAGGTCCGGTTACAGCTTGATCTGAATGTGCACATCCTCCAGCTGCTTCTGTTCCACCTGACTGGGAGCGCCCATCATCAAATCCTGGGCGTTTTTGTTCATGGGGAAGGGAATGATCTCCCGGATGGAGTCTTCTCCTGCCAGGAGCATGACCATGCGGTCCACACCTGGGGCAATGCCGGCGTGGGGAGGCGCGCCATAGGTGAAGGCGTTGTACATGGCGGGGAATTTGGCCTTTACATCCTCCTCGCCCAGGCCGACCAGGGAAAAAGGCCTTGACCATGATCTCCGGCACATGGTTCCGGACAGCCCCGGAGGACAGCTCCACGCCGTTGCACACCAGGTCATACTGATAGGCATAAATCTCCAGGGGTCCTTCTCCTCCAGGGCCTGCATACCGCCCTGGGGCATGGAGAAGGGGTTGTGGCAGAATTCCAGTTGGCCGGATTCTTCGCCGATTTCATACATGGGGAAATCCACAATCCAGCAAAATTCGTACCGCTCCTGATCCATATGGCCGGGCACGGAGGCGCCCAGAAGCTTCCGGAGGACGCCGGCGGTTTTCTGGGCGGCGGACTTCTTCCCGGCGGAGACCGCTACAAAGGAATTGGGCTTCAGGCCCAGCTTGGCCACCAAGGCCTCCTTCTTCTCCCCAGGAACTTGGAGATGCCCCCACCAGCTCGCCGTTTCCGTCCAGGCGGAACCAAAAAGCCTTGTTGCCGCCAGAGGCCACTTCGGCATCGGCGCAGAGCTTATCAATCTGCTTCCGGGTCTGGGTGAAGTCGTGGACCACCACGGCCTTTACCACCGCGCCCTCAAAGGGCCCGAAGCCGCAGCCGGTTACTTCTTCTGTGATGTCCTCTACGGTGAGGTCAATGCGCAGGTCCGGCTTGTCGGAGCCGTACTTCTCCATGGCCTCGTTGTAGGAAATGCGGCGGAAGGGGGGCGGTGGAGGCAGTGGAATATTTGCCATACTTGGTAAAGATGGGGAAGACCTTCTCAATGACGGCAAACACGTCATCTTGGGTAGCAAAGGCCATCTCCATATCCAGCTGGTAGAACTCACCGGGAGACCGGTCCGCCCGGGCGTCCTCGTCCCGGAAGCAGGGAGCAATCTGGAAGTACCGGTCAAACCCGGCGGTCATCAGCAGCTGCTTAAACTGCTGAGGGGCCTGGGGCAGAGCGTAGAACTTGCCGGGGTGATTCCGGGCGGGAACCAGGTAATCCCGGGCGCCCTCAGGAGAGGAGGAGGTGAGGATGGGGGTGGTGATCTCCAGGAAGCCCTCGGCAGTCATCCCGGCTCGAATGGCAGAGACCACATTGCACCGGAGAATGATGTTCTCCTTCACCGCCGGGTTCCGCAGGTCCAGGTAGCGGTACTTCAGCCGGGCATTCTCGTCGGCTTCCCGGGACTTGTTGATCTCAAAGGGCAGGGCATTGTGGTAGCACTTGCCCAGAACCGTAATGTCTGTGGGAGCCACCTCAATGTCGCCGGTGGGCAGCTTGGGGTTTTTGCTGGCCCGCTCCCGGACGGTGCCGGTGACGGTGACGGTGGACTCTTTGTTGATGCCCTTGACCTTCTGCATCATCTCCTCCGTCTCCACCACCACCTGGGTGGTCCCATAAAAATCCCGCAGGACCAAAAAGCGAAATTCGCGCCCACTTCCCGGACATTTTCCAGCCAACCGGCCAGGGTGACCACTTTTCCGGCGTCGGAAAGGCGCAGCTCGCCGCAATTGTGTGTTCTGGATTGGAACATAGCAGATTCCTTCCTCTCATAGAAACCGGCTCAGGCCAGAGCCGAAATTTATCTTATTTTCTCACAAATCATGAGGATTGTCAATTGTTTGCACATGGAGAACACGTCAATGAGGCGCCCCAAAAGGTGCATTCACCTTCCAGGCGTAGGGCCCGGCTGTTCTCCGTGTTTCAGCTCAAACGCTTGCTCCCGCCCTCGTCTGCCGGTACAGAGCCTGCAGGGCAAAAAACCCGGTTTGTGGTTTCCCCAGTGTCCCGGCGGCCCTCCAGGGCCAGGGCCTCGTCCTCCAGGACCCAGCTCAGGGCAATCTCCTGGTCTGCCCTGGCCTCATTCAGGTAGCAGATGTGGACCTTGGACAGCGCGTGATCCCTGTGCCACTGGGTGGGCAGCAGGTCCTCCATCCAGTTGAGATACTTGGTGTTGGACAGGTGCCCGTTGCAATCCAGCTCCGAGTAACGCACCCGGCGGAGCTCCTGGTTGTCGTAGACCCGGGGGCAATGCCCATGGGGTTCGCCAGCTCGCCGCCCCGGAGGAGCCCCGGCACCTGAATGCCGCTGCCGCTGGGCAGCACCATGGCCCGGGTGTTCACATCCATCAGCAGCCACAGCGCCACCGCCCGGAACAGCTCCTCCCCTGGGGCGTCCGGCCCACCATATACCGGGGATAGGCCGTCCGGCTGGGGGGCCTGGCCAGGTCTCCGCCAGCACCGTCTCCCCCGATTCCCGGCAGACGGTGAATCTCAATGGTCTGGCGGACGATGGCCCAGAACAGCCCCCGGGATCCAGCTGCTCCCGGCCCACGCCCAGAAGGGCCGCATGGTCCCCTGCCGTCTCCTGCATCACCTCCAGCAGGGAGGCCGGGCGCATCCGGCCCAACCGGTCCACATGAGTGGCGTCCACCAGGGTCTTTCTCGTAAAAATCATATTGTTATCCATTTGAACCTGCTCCTTTCAGGCAAAACCGCCTGGCCATGGGGGTCAGAATACCACCACCGTGGTATCATACGGTATCTCGTCATAAATATAGCTGCAATCTTCATCATACATCCGGACGCATCCGTGGGAAGAGGGGGTGCCCATGGTCCCGTCCAGGAGGGACTCATCGCTGGACCGATAGGGCCGGGAATGGAAGGCCTGCCCACCCCAGAAGCCGGTGATGTGGTACACCCGGTAGTAATCGTCAATGTACTGACCGTCAATGGTATCGGAGAACCGCCAACGGTAGGTTTTGTAAATCACGGAGAAGACGCCGGTCACTGTGGGTGTCAGGTTGGTCCCCGTGGAGCAGGGGGCCTGGAACGGATCAGCTTCCAATTTCCTTTTGCTCCCCTGGAAAATATTCACCCGCTGGGTCTTCAGGCTGATCCAAAGGAGGTAGCCGGTGGGGCTGGAGTAGCCCTTTTGGTTCACAAATCCCTCCTTGGTGGCGGTGGAATAGTCCTCCCCTTGGGTGTAATCGGTTCGGGAGACCAGGTAATCGTCCCAGTTTACCCATCCCACGGTGCCGTCTGCCAGCCGCACCTGTCCCGGTGCGCCGGGGTCCTGGGAGTAATACAGGTGGGTCAGGGCCGTCCCCTGGGGCAGGTATTGCAGAATGTAGCTCATGCCCGGTCCCCATACAGGGGAGTCCGGCGGAGGACCTCCGCCTCAATGTTCACCCCTGGACCGTCTCCAGGGCCGTCTCATAGTCCCAGCGTTCCCGATCTACCTTCACCGTATACTGGGCCCGGACCGTTTTCTCCCCGCAGGTGAGGACCACCGTAAACACCGGGTCCTGCTCCGGCCGCTGGGCCCGGTCAAAGGTCTTGGTGCAGGTGGCGGTTGCCCCTTCCCGCAGAGTGAAGCTGCTGCTGCCTCCCAGCAGCTTTCCATTCAGGAACCACACCACCTGGCAGGTGCGCGCCCCGTCGGTGCAGCCGTAGCCGGCGGTGAAGTTCGTAAACTTTGCCGTGAGGACCGCTTTGGGGCTGTTTGCAGAGATGGAGGCGGTGCCGGTCACCTGGACCTGCAGGCCCCTCCAGGCCCCAGTCCACCTGATCCACCAGCTCCCCGTAGGCCAGCTCCACCACGCAGTGGCGGCCCTGCACCACCACGCTTCCGGCATAGCCGGAGCCTGTGAGCCGGGTCCGCTCCATGGGCAGGAGCACCTCCCCGGCCTGGCCCCGACCTCTACGGTAGCCCCGGCGGCAGTCGCCGTCAGGCGGTCCCCCTCCCCGGAGAGGACCGCGCCGCTGCAGTGGACCGACGCCGTTTCATAATCCCCGAGAAGACCCCCGGGGCCGAACACCTCCAGCCGGACTGCGTCCAGCGCCACCTCAGCGCCGGACCCGGCGCTCACCAGCCGGGGGAAGGTTCCCTCACCCGTCGCCGTGAGGCAGGAGGCCACGGACACCTCCCCGGCGGATACCGCCTCCAGGGTCAGCTCTGCGCCGGTGGCGCACCGGAGAATCAGCCGGTCTGTCACCTGGATTCCCGTCACGGTTTGGCTTCCCGACAGGCCCGCCCCCAGCACCAGGCTGCCCTCCAGGCGGTAGCCCTGGGGCAGAGGCTCCGTGCCCCGGTAGAGGACGAAGCCGGTCTCCGGCAGCTCCTGGGGATCGTCGCAAATCTGGTCCAGTAATTTTAGAAGAGGGCGGCCACCTCCTGGCGGGAAATCGGGTCCCGGGGCTTCAGGTAGCCGGTGTCATAGCCGGTGACGCAGCCCACCTCCGCCAGGGCGCTGACGGCATCCCGGCATAGGGCTGGACCTTTTCCCATCCCGAACCGGGTATAGGCCCGCCGGTTCTGGGGGTACAGCCCAAAGGCCCGGGCCAGCACCGTGAAGGCCTCCTGCCGGGTGATGGACCGCATGGGGGCCATCTGGGTGGCGGAGACGCCGTTGAAAATCCCCAGGCTCACCGCCGCGCTCAGCTCCCGGTTGTACCAGGCCGCCGGGTCCAGGTCCCGGTAGGGGACAGATCCCCCTGCTCCTTGGCCCCCCAGAAGCCGCACCAGCATGGCGGCCATCTCCGCCCGGGTGGTTCGCCCCGTGGGGTCCAGGTTGTAGTCCCCCGGCCCTGGAGGATGCCGTTGCGCACCGCAAACATCAGAGGCTCCCTGGCCCCAGTTATCCGGGAAGGTGTACCCTTCCAGAGGGTCCGGCTCCGTGGGCTCCGGCTCCGTAGGTTCAGGCGCCTCTGTAGGCTCCTCCAGTTGCCTCTGGCTCCGTCTCTTTCCTGAGGAGGGGCAGTGGGTTCCTCCGTCACTTCCAGGGCGTCTGTGGGGCCCTCTGGGGCCGCTGCGGGGTCTGTCCCTTCCTCTGGGGCCGCCGTCTCCGCCGGGCCAAGGTCTCCCACCCCTCCGGCGCCGCCTCCGCCCAGGCCCCGGGAATCACAACCTGGAGAGCCAGGCACGCCAGCAGCAGGATGCTGAGGATCCGATATTTCCTATGTTTCATGTTCATTCTCCTTTCGCCTCTTGAAAAAGAACCGCCGCTTCTTCCGTCCGGCCCTGGGACTGAAGGAATCTACCCAGGTTTCGGCAAACCCTGACAAGCTCAAGTTTATAAACCCTGGCACAAGTCGCACCTGCTTTCGGCGCAATGCCAAGGCCTCCCGAACAGCTCCTCCGCCTCTTTTTTTCGCCCTTCTGGGCTGGCTGACAGCAAATTCGCCAGATTGTTGCATGTCCCCGCTACATCCGGCTCGTACACACCCGGGTTGGTCGCTGACAGCTCTTCAGCCGGCAAAACATCCCCCCAGGAGGCCGGCTTCAGCCGGGCGGAAGGCTTGGACGCCGCTCCGCCTGGGTCCAGGCGTCCCGCCGGTTCTGGCTCCCCCTTTGCCCTCCGCCAGCATGGACAGGATGGTGCAAACGCAGCTGTGGTCCCCCTTGGGGGGTACCAGATGGGGCGAATTTTCAGCCGCAACAGCTCTCCTTCTCGTTCCTGCTGCCGTTCAGGCAGTTGCGGCCACTCTACAACGGCATAGTGATGGATTCTCCGGTTTTCTCCTGACAGCTGGAGCATCCGCTCTACCAGGTAGTCCTTCTCCAGGCTGCACCCCAAAAAGAGCAGCGTTTCATGCTGCCACAAACGGCGCAGCACCGCCGGGTTCACTGCATTCTCGTCCTGGGGGTAATGCTTCTCATCATTGCCACTGGGCCAGCACAATGCTGTCCGGGTTGTCATATGTGCCGTGCAGCTTTAAAAGAAAGGGTTGCCCTCTTCGCTCCAGCTCTTCAACCTCGCCTGCGCTTTGCAGGGGTTGTGGGTAAAATGACTTTTTTTCCCCGCTTCCGGAGCAAACCGTTCCAACACCGTGTCATAATTGGTGGTCACATAAGACCGGACTCCCATGCTCTGCAGCAGCCTCACATAGTTTCGGGCTGGATCTATCTCTTTCATTTGACTTGGACGAAAATGCCGCTGCACAGCTTCCTCAATCCCGCTTTGCAAATCCTTGTCAAGCGCTTCTGCCAGCGGTAAAAACGCTTGCTCGTCTAGCATCTCGCACAGCCCCTCTCGCTCAGAGGGAGATGCATACCGTTCAATAACATTTCGCAAAAAACCGGGCCACGTCGGATAGCCAAAATTCACCGACATACCTGCCCCAATGAAGGGCAAAAACCGAGTCTTTTCAATTCCTGAACATCATCTGCACACTCCGCCCTTCCCAAAACTGCCACAATTCCTGCTCTGTCATGCCATTCCCTCCCCGCTGTCCCTCATCCGTTGGCTCTTCCGGGCTTTTCCTGTCCATTATATCAGCCTAACTCCCTATCTGTCCACTTTTTCCCACAGGATTTGACCGAATTGCAGCCCTGTATAATCCCCGCTCCGGGGAACATCCTAGGGAAGAGGTGATTTTTATGGCAAAGCAAGGCATGGCCCGTCCGGACTGGACGAAGCGGCCCCGAAACAGTGCGCCGCCGGTGCGGAGATTCAGGGGAAGGCCAAAACTACCAAAACCCCAGCCCGCCCCATCATCGCCGGAACCTCCGGCCCCAGCAGAAGGTCTACCACAGCGCCCCCCACAGCGAGCGACCCATCTCTCCCGCCCACGGCATCATAGACACAGATCTGGCCCGGGACAACCTGGAAAACGACATCCCCGCAGCAGACCTGGAAGATCTCTGCACAAGGCTCCCCACAGAACACCGGCAGCCCCGTTCCCCAGTCCACCACGATGGTGCAGGCGCCACGCAACCACCCGCCTGCGCCATCGCATATTTTATGGATATAAAAAACCCCGTCCAGGGCCGGAACATGCATGTTCCGGCCCTGGGCGGGTAAATCGTCCTGTGAAAGGGGAATCAGTAACAGAGCCCCTTCTCCTCCAGGGTCTGAATCACACCCTTAAGCTGCTGGGCGGAGGCGTGGAGGGCGGCAAGCTCGTCTCGCTCAGGGGGATCTCCCAGGACAGCCTCCCACGCCGTCCTTGCCGACCACAGAGGAACGCTGAGGGCCAGGCCACACAGGCCGTATGCGCCCCGGAAGACGGTGGACACAGGCAGAACTGCCTTTTCATCTTTCACAATGCATTCAGCAATGCGGCCCACGGCCATGGCAATGCCGTAATAGGTGGCTCCTTTCCGGGAAATAATCTCATAGGCGCTGTCCCGTACTTCCTTGTAGATTTTTTGCATGGCCTCCTGGCTGTAAGCCTGACCACGGAGCTGGCAGAAGTGGTCCAGATCAATACCGGAGATATTGGCGCCGCTCCACACCGCCAGCTCGCTGTCCCCATGCTCGCCGATGATCATGGCATGCACATTCCGGCTGTCCACCTTCAAAAGGCGGCTCAGCAAATATTTGAGACGGGCTGTAGCCAAGCCCGTACCGGGGCCAATGACCCGGTGGATTGGGTAGCCGGAGATCCGCTGCGCCTCATAGGTGAGAATATCCACGGGATTGGATACGATCATGAGGATGCCCTCAAAAAGAAGTGGCAGTAATCTGCGGAATGATAGACTGAAGGATTTTCACATTCCGTTCAATCAGGTCCAGCCGTGTCTCGCCGGGCTTCTGGTTGGCGCCGGCGGTGATAATCGTAAGGGCGCTGTCAGCCAGGTCCGCATAGGTGCCGGCGTAAATGTCCATTTCAGAGGCATAGGGCAAACCATGGCTCAAATCCATGGCCTCGCCCTCAGCCTTGGCCTGGTTGGCATCGATGAGTACCATCTCGGAGAACAGGCTTTTCTGCATCAGGCTGAACGCGATGGAGGCCCCACAAAACCGCAGCCTACCACGGCAACTTTCCTGGGATTCAACATATGGATCATCCTTTCTGATTATTTCATTCGGAAGTGAGCAGAAACTTCTTTGTCTATATTGTACGAGGATCTCCAAGAGAAATCAACCAGGAAACCCGCCGAAAAACCTTTGGTTTCCAGCTCTGTTTTGTGCTCCCCTGTCCATTGCATGGAGGCGCGCCGCATGCGGCGCGCCCTTGGGGAAGCTTCTTACTTCAGGCTCTGCTCATAGGCCTCGACCATTTTCTTGACCATCTGGCCACCCACAGAACCGGCCTCGCGGCTGGTGAGGTCGCCGTTGTAGCCTTCCTTCAGGTTCACACCGACTTCGCTGGCGGCTTCCATCTTAAACTTGTCCATAGCGGCACGGGCTTCCGGAATGTTGATCTGGTTGTTGTTCTTCATAATCTCTGCATCTCCTTTTTTCATTTTCGGGTCGGAATATGTCCGAAGTGGTCAAATTCGTTCCCGCAAGCCTAGTTTCACCCGATGTGTCTGGGATATGCGGGTCAGTTTTCGGAAATGCGCGAAAATTCTGGCATCAAAAACACGGGATCGGATGTGGGCCCGATCTCCACACCAAGATGAATCCGTAAAAGATGTGCACTGCTTTCCCACCAGAGCCTTAAACACCGCCTCTTCGCTGCTATAGCACCTATAAAAGGCGCCAGTAATCACTCCTGCAGCCGTGGCAATCTGGCCAAGTGATGCAAATTAAAGCCCTTTTCCAGAAATTCCACCTTTGCTGCCTGAAGAATCAGCTTCCAAGCAGGCAGTTCCCCTCCCGCGATGCTATTATACATGGCTGCTGCATTGCATGCTACCTCATTCCCCCCGAGCAAGGGTCAGCTTCAAACGATTTTGCAAAACTGTGCATCACTACGGGAGGCAAAACAACAAATACCCAAACATGTTCTCACTCCCGTTTACCTGACACATACTTAGAAATTCTTACCTGAGCAAATTGCTTGACTCATCCGGTAAAAGGTGGTAGAATGACCCCAGGTTCACCAAGCAGACCTGTAAATAATTTGCCGCTATGGTGGAATAGGCAGACACAGCAGACTTAAAATCTGCCAGAGGCGACTCTGTACCGGTTCAAGTCCGGTTAGCGGCACCACCTATTATAACTGGGAATATTCTTCGCCTGCGCGTTCCCAGATAGAGTGGGCCTGTTGCAAAAAACAAATTTGCGACAGGCCCGCCCAGTTTATTCAGCAGGCAGGACGCAAGGGGGCAAGGCAAGCGGCGTACCGCCGCCCGCCAGCCCCTTGCGTCCTGCCTGCTGAATGTAGCCAAAGGGGCGGTTAAGCCGCCCCCTGTAATAGATTTCTACCAGTGACCAAAATCTATTTTGCGCATAACTCTTGACACTACCGGCTCCCTCCTGCAAACCGCCGTATCCGCCAGCATGTTATTTGAGGGCAAAGAAACGGCGGCCTTGAATGTCCTTTAAAACCGCCGATGGGGATCAAAACTTAAAGCAGGCGCACGAAATCATCTGCCCCGATCAAACGGTTTTTCTTTCCCCGTCCGGGGCAGAGCAGATAGCTTAAAATTCGTTATACTTGCTGTTCTCATTCGTTTCGCATAACAGATGTAGTAAAAATTAACCAGCAAAAGGGGCCAAAAAGAACGTATCTATTTCAACTGTTTGCATCTTTTCTTACCTTGTTTTGATTTTGCCATCACAATGCTATTCTGTTTTTATCATCCGATATCCACCCAATATGGGTCTGGATATACTGTTGAGAATCCGGGGTTGGCTCAGCTTTTTCCGGAGTGTTGCCATAAAGACACGAAGGGAAGCAATATCATTATCCCAGCTCCTCCCCCAGATGTTTTGGGTGATAAAGGTGTGCGTTAACACCTTGCCCACATTCTTGGACAGCAGGCACAGCAGCTTATATTCAATCGGCGTCAGATGCAGCTCCTGCCCATCCAGATATGCGCATCCACCGGCATAGTCTACCTTCAGTTTTCCGTTGACAAAGACAGAACTTGCCGCCAGTATCTCCGCTGTCATATAGATAGCCTTCTCTGTGTGACCCGAAGCCGCGCCAGCAATTCTTCCACGGAAAAAAGGCTTGGTCAGGTAATCATCAGCCCCTGCATCCAGTGCCTCGATCTTATCATTATCCTCACTGCGGGCGCTGATCACAATAATCGGCAGATTTGACCATGAACGGATATTCCGGATTACCTGCACGCCGTCCATATCCGGCAGGCCGAGATCCATCAGGATAAGAGCTGGATTATGGGAAGAGGCCTCCAAAACAGCAGTTCCGCCATTTGCCGCGACCAAATAGCGATAATCATTGGTTTTAATGTCGTTGTAATCAGGTTGCGCACCGGAGGGTCATCCTCCACAACCAATCTTAAAGGCTTCTTCATGAAGTTCCACCCCCCTGCTGCTAATGTAAATGTAAAGACGGTTCACCTCGCGTCACGATCAGTAACCCCGATGGTTCCTCCGTGCGCAGTGACAATGGATTTGCACAGCGAAAGACCCAAACCGAGACTCCTTCGGCTGTCTGCAATTTTGTTGGCTCCGCTATAAAACATATCAAAAATGTGCGTCTTTTGGTCATCGGGAATACCGGGACCATCGTCAGAAACAGAAACAAGGACTTGCTGTGACGCTTTGTTCTTCTCAGTATGAACCTCAATCACAGACCCAGCCGGTGTATACTTGATGGCGTTATCCAGCAAATTGATAATAACCTGGACAATTAGCTTGGCATCAATGCTTGCAAGAATCAAATCTTCGGAGGAACTGACACGGATGGTATGTTCCCTACTTTTTCGATTGATGTGCCGCAGAGCCTCGGCAACCACCTCGTCCATCAGTTCCACAGACTGCGTCAGATGAACCTGTCCGCCCTCGATTCTGGTAATCGCTAGCAAATTCTCTACCAAATTGATTAACCACATGGAATCTTCATAAATATCCGTAAACGTTCGCTTCCTTTGTGTCATCGTCCATTTTTTGATAGTTGGCCAGCAGGTTGTCGGCGTTTCCGGAAATGGACGTAAGCGGTGTACGCAGATCATGGAAATGGCACGAAGAAGGTTTGCGCGAAGTTGCTCATTTTTAGCCATAATAGCAGCTTCTTCTTTTCACGGGCATTTTAATGTTCTCTAATGCCAGAGCGCATTCGCCAAGAATCGACAGCAGGACGCTGTTTTCAAAAGAATCTAGTGGGACGTCATTCATTGCGACTCCTACAACGCCGTAAACCTGTTGATTGACCCGAATGGCTAGGTACAGACATTTGGCGCTGGATAAGGTGTCGGTGGTGGCTCCGGCGTGCTTGTTGTTCCGCAGCACCCATGCCGCGACCGCTTTTTCGTTTTCGGAAACCAATTCGCACTGATTACTGTCAGGCGTCCGGAAAATACTGGGAGCATCCAGTTCCTGCCCATTTGCCAAGTAGACCACAATATCTTTTTGCAGCAATTTCAGGAGCTGTCCCGCAGTCGCTTTTACGACGGCCTGCTCCTCTGTTTCCCGTTGGAGAAGTTGATTCGTTTCAAACAAAATCTTTGTCCGATAGGCCGCATTGGCAGATTGCTTTGCGTTATTTTTCAGACGTGTGGCAAGCGACCCGGTCAATAATGCTACCATGAACATGATCGGGAAAGTCACCAGGTAATTCGGATTGTTGAAGCGAAAGGTGAAGCGCGGTACGGTAAAGAAAAAATTAAATACCAGCACGCTTACAACAGACGCTACAGCCCCGCAAAAGCGGCTCGTTGTGATGACAGAGATGACCAAAACGCCGAAAATATATACGGACACAATGTTGGCCTCAGAAAAGCCCATCGTGTAAAAACACATATCCGACTAAGGTGGAAGCCAGCAGGACGAGAATGCTCTTTGCCAGATCACGAACCGGCACAGCGGTTACATGAAACCTGTGATTCCTGCGCTTCTGGCAGACAGCCCCGGAACTCGCATCCGGGATTACATGAATATCCAGATTGGGCGCATTGGCAATCAGGCGTTCCGTCAGCGTCGGCTTGCTGAATATGCTTTTTTCGTGGCCGTACTCCGCCCGATCACAATTTTGAGACACCGGAAAGCCTTGCAAATTCCGCAATCTGATAAGGAACATCCTCTCCATAGACGGTTTCGATATGCGCGCCAAGCTGCCCTGCCAGCCGAATATTCTCCCGCAGCCGTTTCTTGTCATCTTCATTCATTTCAGTAGTGGCGGGTGTTTCCACGAAAAGGGCGGTAAAAGTTCCCACGGAATGCCCGTGCCATCCTTGCAGCGGTTCGGATGATCTTCGCGTTGGATGGAGAGGATGAGAGGCACACCAGAATATGCTCATCGGTGTGGTAATCGCCCCGGCTCTGGATTCTGGCGCTCTCCGTCAGCAGGTTGACCCGATCCGCACAGCGGCGTAAGGCGATCTCCCGCAAAGCAGTTAGATTTTCAACTGTAAAAAAGTTGACGGCTGCCCGCTCCGCCTGATCCCCTGATAGATATTTCCACTTGCCATGCGCTCCAACAGTTCCGTCGGTTCGATATCCACCAGTTCCACCTGATCCGCCTGGTCAAATACAGAATCCGGAATACGTTCCCGCACCAAAACGCCGGTAATGGAAGCGACGGTATCGTTCAGGCTCTCAATATGCTGAACATTGACAGTGGTGTAAACATCGATCCCGGCACTTAAAAGTTCCTGCACGTCCTGATAACGCTTGGCATGACGGCTTCCCGACCCGTTGGTATGAGCCAGTTCATCTACCAGGATCAGTTGTGGTTTCCGTTTCAGCGCACTGTCAATATCGAACTCCCGGAGAATCATCTCACCGTAAAGCACCTGCTTTACAGGGAGCTGCTCGAGGCCATCCAAGAGAGCCGATGTCTGCGGTCTGGAATGAGGTTCTATATATCCGGCAACCACCTCGGTTCCATTCGCTTTCGCCTGATGCGCCGCCTGCAGCATGGCATAGGTTTTTCCAACTCCGGCGGCATAGCCAAAAAAAATCTTCAGCTTGCCTTTTTTTTACTTTCTGTATCATTTCGGATTGCTCTTAGAAGCTGATCCGGGTCTTGTCTTGCGATTTCCATTTGCACTCCTCCTTGCCTTCATATTATACCATGAAGCGTCAGCGGAAGGGTATCATTGCGCATGCAAAGCCGGTTGCCGGGCTGGCGCAGCCAGAACGGCGAGACGCTGCGCAAAATCGGTATAATAGCCGTCACGCGGCTATTATACCACGCTGTGCCGACAATTCCTATTTTCCCCGGTGTGGGCGCGGGGAACTGAGCTTCCAGGCATTCCACAAAACAACCGGCGAAAGCGGATGCAGCTTCACCAATCCATAACACCTTCTGCGTGATATGTCCATCTGCAATCGGTTCAATGGGTAGTCCTCCATATTTCATCATGACAGGCGTGTAATGCAGAGAAACTATTTTGGAATTATACTGCATGTGAGCAGGAATTTCAGCATTTTCCGGCAAAAAAATCACATCAAACTTGCCAGCGGAGAGACCATTCAGCAATTCTTCCTCTGCTCCATAAAAAATGCGAACGGATAGCTCCGGGTACAGTTTGGAGCATTGCTCAAGGACATTGGTAATGCTGTCCGCAGCCGTTGGATTGCAAAATCCGAGACACAGGGCATTCTCGCCGGATGAAAGCTGCAATTCCTGCCTATGGCGGTTCGATTCAAGAAAGCAATCCAACCTTCCCATCAGAAACCAGCCAAAAGCAAACATGACGGACACTGTCACAAGCAATAGCACATCCTGCATCGTCTCACCCCAATCTGAAATGAGGGCCTTCAAATACGGAAGCATTTCTGAATTTCTCTGTTTCGGCCCAGTACCAACATCGTACTCTTAGATTCCAGCACCATATCCGGCGTAATCGAAAGCTCTAGATTTCCGTTTTTCTTGATCCCCATAATGTTAATCTTGTATTTCTTCCGAATATCAATCTGTCCAATGGTTCGGCCTGCCCAATCCTTCGGAACCGGTATTTCAAAGATAGCGTGTTCCTCGTCCAGCTCTATGTAATCTAAAATGTGGTCAGCGCTGTAACGGATGGCTGTCCATTTGGCAAGTTGCTTTTCCGGGTAAACCACCTCATCTGCACCGTTGCGCAGGAGAAACTTTGCCTGCACGTCTCTGGCCGCCCTGGATACCACCAGTTTTGCGCCAAGCTCTTTGAGCAGAGAGGTGGTTTCCAGAGAGCTTTGAAAATCATTTCCAATGGCCACAATGCAGACGTCATAATTTCCAGTTCCCAGTGATTCCAGAAAAGCAGCGTTCGTGCTGTCACCGATCTGCGCACTTGTTACATAAAGGCAGCACTGCGTCTACCCGCTCCTCCACATGGTCTACCGCCATAACTTGATGATTCAACTCGTTCAAATGCATGGCAATATGCCGGCCAAATCGTCCCAACCCAATTAAAAGTATGGATTTCATCGTATCGCCTCCTCCTTTATCCAACCGTTATCTTTTTCCAGTGGGAGTTTTGCCACCTGCTTTGTGTGCCGGACAATGCGGCAAAAATCAATGTCAGCCCCCCGACTCTGCCGAAGAACATGAGCAGAATCAAAATCACTCTGGACAATATGCCAAGACCGGGTGTGATTCCCAAAGATAAGCCAACCGTGCCTACCGCAGAGGCGGTTTCGAACAGACAGGTAAGCATGGGAAGTCCCTCCGCCATGCTGATCGCCAGCCCGCCAAAGAGAAACAACGCAACATATAAAAAACCAATCGTGGCGGCGTTTTTGACCACTCCATCCTCAATTCTCCGTCCAAAAAAAATGGGTATCTTCTTTTCTGCGGAAGGTGGAGAGTGCCGTAGCAAACAGCACCGCAACGGTGGTGGTTTTCAAACCGCCTGCGGTAGAGCCGGGGCTACCGCCAATCAGCATCAGCAGGATGATGATGGCTTGCCCTGATTCTCGCAGGGATGTCAAATCTACTGTATTGAATCCTGCTGTTCGTGGTGTTACGGACTGAAAAAAAAGGGAGCACAAGATACGCTTACCCGGCTCCAAAGCGGAAAATTCAAAAAAGAAAAAAGTAAATCGCCGGGACAATCAGTAAAACGGCTGTGGTACAGAGAATTACCTTGCTTTGCATCCGGTATTTTTGCCAGTGCAATCGGTTTGCCCGAAGATCGTCCCAGGTCAGAAAGCCAATCCCGCCAATGATAATCAAAGACATGATGGTCAGATTCACAACAGGCTCCGATGCATAACCGGTCAAAGAGGAAAAAGCTTCCGTTGTCCCCATTAGGTCGAAACCGGCATTGCAAAAGGCAGATACAGAATGAAACAGCGCTACCTAAAGACCCTTTACGCCAAAGTCCCGGCAAAACACAGGCGCCATGATGATCGTTCCCAACAGCTCGATTGCCAGCGTTGTCCTGATCATGAAATTCGTCAGCCGTACAATCCCGCCTACCTTTGGCGCAGCAATGGCTTCCTGCATGGTGCTGCGCTGCATTAAAGAAATTTTCTTGCCGGAGATCATGGCAAAGGAGGCCGCCACGGTTATCACGCCCAGTCCTCCGATTTGGATTAAAAACAAAAATCACAACCTGGCCAAAGAATGACCAGTAGGTTGCGGTATCATGCATGACAAGTCCTGTGACGCAAACAGCCGAGGTGGATGTAAACAAAGCATCCGAAAACGGCGTTGCTGTTCCCGCACGGGTGGAAACCGGCAGCATCAAAAAACGGTTCCCAGAAGAATCACGCCCAAGAAGCCAAGTATAATGATCTGAAACGATGTCAGCTTTTTCTTCTTATGCGGCAGAAAAACGCGCTCATTCATACGGTACTCCTTTACACTTCCTTATCTGGTCTTTATCATACGCCTCATCTGATAAAGAAGGTAAAAGGATATTGATATCCGCATTAAGACGGCATAAAGACGCCGGTTTCCTATGCTTCTTTGCGCTTTTTTGCTAAATAGTCAATCAAGCCGCGTCTTGTTAAAATACCGCACAGCGCCTTTCTGCTGTCTACAATCGGAACATAGTTTTGGTTTAATGCCGCAGACACCACCTGTTCCAGTTCTGCGTCCATGGGCAATGGGGGACAATAATCCCGGCGAACAATATCTGCAACCTGTACTGTTCCAGCGTTTTCAGTTCCGTTGTGTGAATCTTCAGGAGGTGACGGAGGAAATCGCCCTCCGTCACACTCCCCGATATATTGCTCCTGTTCGTTCAGCACAGGAACCGCTGTATAGCCATGAACGGTAAATCGCTCCAGCCCTTGCCTTATCGTGTCCGTTTCATGGAGAAACACGGTTAAAACTTTCGGAATCATAATGGCGGCTATGTTCATCTCATTCCTCCCAAATGCCATCCAGCATCAGGTTCACCTTCAGGACATTTACTGTTTCTTCCCCAAACACGCCGAGGAACCGTCCACTGGTGCATTTTTCGATGATTGTCCGCACTTCATCCTCTGTCATATCATTTGCCTTTTTGCAATTCGAGCCACCTGATATTCGGCAGCCGCCGGAGAGATATGGGGTCAAGGCCGCTGCCGGAACAGGTGACCAGATCAACCGGAATCGCGGTTTCGTCCATATCCGGGTTCGCCGCCCGCAGCTTTTCTACCCGCTCTGCAACCAGCTCCTCATATTCCTCGCTGGCGGGGGAAAGATTGATGGAGCCGCATACATCAGAATTGCCGTCCTCGTCCTGATAAGTGGAAACATCATTCATAATTCTGCCCCACATATGGGCATCATCGGCGTACTGCTGCCCCCAGAAGCTCACAACCATATTTTTTTCCATCCACTTCAATTATGCTGCCGTTTGCCTTATCCGGAAAGAGTAATTGCGCCAGTCCTGTAACAGCACCAGTATAGAGAATGCCGCACACAACCGAGAAAATCAAAAAGATCATCAGGGTTTTCGGCAAGAGCGACTTCACCATTTTCATTATCTTCACCCTTTCTTTTAGACTACGCCGGCTAACACCAGCAGAACATCAATCAGCTTGATAAAAATGAACGGCGCGATCAGACCACCCAACCCGTAAATCAGCAAATTCCGGACAGCAGCTTTGCTGCGGAAACCTCACGGTACTTCACGCCCTTTAACGCCAGCGGGATCAGGGCAATAATGATCAGCGCATTGTAGATAATCGCAGAAAGCACCGCGCTCTGGGAGGAATGAAGTCCCATAATGTTCAAAGCGGAAAGCTGTGGATATAATCCATAAACAGCGCCGGGATAATGGCAAAATATTTTGCCACATCATTGGCAATGGAAAAGGTCGTCAAGCTGCCACGGGTCATCAGAAGCTGCTTGCCGATTCGGACGATCTCAATGAGCTTGGTGGGGAAGAATCCAGATCCACCATATTGCCCGCCTCCTTGGCCGCCTGGGTGCCACTGTTCATGGCCACCGCCACATCAGCTTGGGCCAGTGCAGGAGCGTCATTGGTTCCGTCACCGGTCATGGCAACCAGATGTCCCCTTGGCCTGAAAATCACGAATCATTGCCAGCTTTCCTTCCGGCGTTGCTTCCGCAAGCAAGTCATCCACACCGGCCTCTGCGGCAATTGCCGCGGCAGTAATCGGATTGTCGCCGGTGATCATAATGGTCTTGATGCCCATTTTCCGCAGATCTGAGAATTTCTCTTTTACACCCTGCTTGATAATATCCTTCAAATAGATCACGCCGAGTATCTTGTGGTTCTTAGCCACAACCAAAGGTGTGCCGCCCTTGGAAGCAATAGACTTGACAACTCGATCACAGTCTGGAGAATACATTCCGCCTGCATGGGTCACATAACTCTGCATGGCATCTGCCGCGCCTTTTCGGATTTCGTTGCCGTCAAAGTCGACGCCGCTCATACGAGTCACGGCAGTAAATGGGACAAACTGCATTCCCTTGTCCTGAAGGCTTCTGCCTCGAATTCCAAACTGCTCCTTTGCCAGCACAACAACGCTTCTGCCCTCGGGGGTTTCATCGGCCAGAGAAGAAAGCTGTGCGGCATCGGCCAGTTCCTGAATATCAACACCATCTACCGGGATGAATTCTGAAGCCTGCCGGTTGCCCAGGGTGATTGTTCCGGTTTTGTCAAGCATCAGAATGTCTACATCACCGGCTGGCTTCAATGGCACGACCACTCATGGCCAGGACATTGGCCTGGTTGAGCCTTGACATACCTGCAATACCAATGGCAGAAAGCAGCGCGCCGATGGTAGTAGGAGCAAGGCATACCAGCAGCGCTACCAAAGTTGTTACAGAGGTTGGATTCTCAATTCCCGCCAGCTTTGCAGAAAAAATGGAATAAGTGTAGAGGAGACTGTCACCAAGATAAAGATAATGGACAGGCTACCAGAAAAATCTGCAAAGCAATTTCGTTGGGCGTCTTCTTTCCGGGCAGCACCTTCTACCATCGCAATCATCTTGTCGAGAAAGCTCTCGCCAGCCTCGCTGGTCACTCTGACCACGATCCAGTCGGACAGTACAGTCGTTCCGCCGGTCACAGCGCTTCGGTCACCGCCAGCTTCACGAATAACGGGAGCGGATTCGCCGGTGATGGCACTTTCATCCACAAATGCCGCACCCTCAATGACTTCTCCATCTGCCGGAATCTGCTCTCCGGCTTTGACAATCACCAGTTCCCCTTTTTCAGCAGGGCGGATGGAACCACAGTCACGCTGTCCTTCTGCGCAGACGGAGGAAATCTTATGTGCGTCCACATCTTTCCGGGAGGCCCGCAAAGAATCGGCCTGTGCCTTACCACGGCCTTCTGCAATGGCCTCGGCAAAATTGGCAAAATAGCACCGGTAAACCAAAGGATAATGGCAATCGCCAGTATATCCGCTTGGAGCGTCTTTTAACCCGAACAGGGATACCACCCAAAGACTGGTCAAGATCGCAGACACAAAAACCAGAAACATGACCGGGTTTTTTGCCTGTGTTTTCGGACTTAATTTCGCAAAAGAATCTTTTAATTGCCCTGCCGAGCTATTTTCCGGTCGGCAAAAGCACTTTTCTGTTTTGTACGCATATCTGTAAACCTCCTTTACGCAATGCTGCCAAAGAACTCAGCAAGCGGACCAAGGGCAAGCGTCGGGAAGAAGCTCAGCGCACCAATCAGCAATACCGCAACAATCAGCAGGAAAACAAACACTCCATTTGTAGTAGACAAGGTGCCCGCAGTCGTGGCAATTTTCTTTTTCCCAGCCAGGCTGCCTGCGATTGCAAGTGTGCCGATGATGGGCAGGAACCGGGCAAAGAGCATCACCAGTCCCAGGCTTACATTCAGAAATACGGTATTCGCATTAAAACCGGCAAAGGCAGAGCCGTTATTGCCGCCACAGGATGAGTAGGCATACAGCATTTCAGAGAAACCGTGGGCACCGCCGTTATGCAGGCTATCCATGACAGAGGGTACTACAGCGGCAAGGCCGCTGCCGACCAGAATTGCAATGGGCGTTGCAAGGCAAACCAGTACCGACCATTTCATCTCATAAGGCTCAATTTTCTTTCCAAGGAATTCTGGAGTGCGGCCTACCATCAGACCGGCAATAAACACCGCCAGGATGGCAAATGCAAGCATTCCGTAAAGACCACAGCCTACGCCGCCAAAGATAACCTCGCCAAGCTGCATCAGCAGCATAGTGACCATACCGCCAAGCGGTGTATAGCTGTCATGCATGGAATTTACGGAGCCGTTGGAGGCTGCTGTGGTAAATGCCGCCCAGGTAGAGGAAGCCGCAATGCCAAAGCGGGTCTCTTTTCCCTCCATATTTCTTCCCGCCTGGCAGGTCTCGGTCATATTGACTGCACCGTTTTGTGCAAGCTGCGCTGTGCCCGCCTGTTCACTGACCGCGATACATCCAAGGGCAACGCACCAGGCAAATAAACATCGCCGCAAATATGGCCACACCTTGCTTTTTGTTCTTTACCGCTGAGCCAAAGGTAAAGCACAGAGCCGCCGGAATCAGCAGAATGGAAATCATCTCAATCAGATTTGTAAAGGCGTTAGGGGTTCTCCAGCGGATGCGCCGAATTCGCGCCATTAAATCCGCCTCCGTTGGTACCTGATTGTTTTAATGGCAACCTGGCTTGCCGCAGGTCCCATGGGCACAAACTGTTCCGTTACAATCTCTGCGTCGGAACAAGAATGCCATCTACCATAACCGTTCCGGCATCCTCGTCAATCACTGCGCCGTCCAATATCTCGCCATCCGCGCTGACTGCGACAGGCTCCACCAGTGATACGGTTTCGGCGCCTTTCAGATTCTGATCACACCGCCGCCCACCAGCAGCAGAGAAATGACAAGGTTTAGGGAATCAGGATATGGATGATGATACAAGGGTCATATCCACCCAAAAGCTGCCAAGACCAGAAGTTTTTACTTGGATAAAACCACGGATCAGAGCAAACAGGACTGCAATTCCGGTTGCAGCAGAGACAAAGTTCTGAACCGTGAGGCCAAGAGACTGGCTCAGGTAACTCAATGTGGACTCGCCGGAATAGGCCTGCCAGTTGGTATTGGTCACAAAACTGGAAGCGGTATTAAAGGACAAATCCCATTTCACACCGGGAAGGCCCTGGGGATTGCCGGGAAGGACTCCCTGCAGGATTTGGAGCAGGAACAGGAACACCAGCCCGATCCCGGAAAAGATCAGCACACTGACCGTATACTGCTTCCAATTCATTTGCTCATCCCTGTTCACCCGCATCACCTTGTAAACCAGGTTTTCGCAGGGGTGAGCACCCTGGACAGGAATGTTTTCTCTCCGTTCATCACCTTTTTGATGTAAGCACCCAGCGGAACTGCCAAGGCAACCAGAATGACCAGGTAAAGAATGTACTGGATAACAGCCGTCATGCTTAATCAGCTCCCTTCATCAAAATATAGACATACCACAGTAGCATTGCCGCTGCACATATGCCAATGATTGCGATCATAATTTGCATAATTTTTCTCCTTTTCTAAACGCTGACCACATGATACCCTCTTTTCTCTAAAAAATTGCGTTAGCCATTTCTGTAGCAGTCTTAAAATCAGATAAAGGTTACAGGAAGCCAAGCAGCCACGCAATCGGCAGAGCAATGATCGTTGTGCTGATACAAACACAGATCAAAATAAATATTGGCATCCCCACAAAACGAAAAGAAATCCAAAAGCGGATGCTTGCAAATGAATCGCTCAGCCCTTAAATCAAATTCCTGTTCAAATTTCCGGATGGATCTTGTAATCCCCATTGACGTTCCCTCCTTGTGTAATCAGAATACAGCAAGGGAAATTAAAACGGAAAAAGGGGATGTGCGTTGGGATTAAAACGATGTAAGTACAAAACCTTTGTGAGGCACCACAATCTTGAAGTAAAACGGCAAGGAATGCCTTTGGATAGCCGCAGGCTCCCAAACGCTGCTTGTTGGTGGTGTCGCCTTCAAGCTCGGTCAGTGCTGCTGAACGCCTTCGCCGTTCAGCGGTTTTTCTCCCAGGGTATCCAGCCGGACCGGACGGCCCCAGCCCTCACAGCGGAATGAGGGATTTTGGCCGGGCTTGATCTCATACCCGGCTTCCTGCAGCAGCTTCAGCAGCCCATCCCAATCCGCAGGCTTTTGAGATAAGTCGTTGTCGAGAGCAAAGCGCAGCAGCTCCCGGTGGGAGGGGTTTGCCTGGTCGCCCAGCCACTTGTCATAGCTTTTCCCGCGCGGTTTTGGATTCTCCACGATGGAGTATCCGTTCTCGATGCAGATGGTATCGTTCAGCCGCCGCACGGCCCTGGTGCTGCCCCAAAAGTTGCGGAACTTGCGGTCACACTCCAGGTTGACGGCATTCCAGATAATGTGGTTATGGATATGGGCCTTGTCGATGTGGGTGCAGACGATGAAAGCGTGCTTGCCTTTGGTAAAGCGCCGGGCCAGCTCCACGCCCAGCCGGTTGGCTTCCTCCGGCGTGATCTCGCCCGGCACAAAGGACTGACGCAGGTGGTAGGCAATCACATCGTCCGCACCGCGCACCCGGCCGGTCTTTTGGATGTACCGCTTTTCTTTGTAAACAGGAAATTCCGCATCGGCGATCCGGCTGTCACACTGGTAGCTGGTGATGAGCCTGCCGTGGTCAGTCTTTTCTGGATTCTCCACATAGTCGATCCGATACGGCGGTTACGATACTCGTCTGGAAATCATACGCCGGTTCTGAATATCCTCATCTGAGATGGTTCTGTCCGACCAGGCAAGCTGGTAATCTCCATTTTCTCCGGCGTTACCGTAACGGTGATTGGCTCTCCGATCTGATACGACTTGTGATAAATCGCGTTGGACAGTACCTCCTCCACAGCCGCATACGGGTAGTTATAAATTCGCTCCGCCTCAGCCTGCCCCAGAATCTTCGTAACCTTTTCCTTAAGAATATAGTTTTGATATAGCTCAGCGCATCCCGCAGCTGCCGGTCCAACGGTCCGGTGAACACTTTCTCTGTCATGCCGATCCCCGTTGGGTCGGGTTTATCTACAACCTCTATTCTGGCGTACGGAAAGAAATCGTCCGGGCGCTCGTTGAAAACATCAGTCCAACATTTAAGGGCCTGCGCATTTCCCATGGGCCGCCGATCAGACGCATAGAAGCCGCAACTTCAGCCACCGGACGCTTTAAGGAAGTTTCACGCAGGTCGCTGTTTACGGCATAAAGAAATTCTGAGATCAGGCTGGACTTCATATCCTCAATCCCTTGCCGTAAGGTTTGCCCGGTCATCAAATGGCTGGTTATTTGCCAAAAGGAACAGCTCCGTTCCTCCAGCTGATTGGCCCCGATGCTGTTGGACATTTTCCGGATATAGTAAGCCTTATCTGATTTTTTGCCGCTTTTCCGTTGGAAAGGCAACAGGGCATTTATAGGGCCGGTCAGCGCCGCCGGGTATCCATAGGACGACAATTTTTTCCCCTGGTATGTCACCTGTTCCACAACCGGAATGTACGTTGGCTCGATCAGATTGCATTTTTTGCAGAAGCTCTTTATTGATCCGGTCAATCGAGGCTTTTGCCAGCCCCCTTACTTGGAAACTTCGGCATACCATCCTCGTCCTCAATGCCAATGATGATATATCCGCCGCCCCAGTTGTCAATATCATTTGCAAACGCGCAAATAGAGTGCAGAATCGGTTCCGGATTCCAGTCCGCTTTATAGTCAATGCGGGCATTTTCCACCACGCGCCGGTTGATTAAATCTGAAATGTTGATTGGTAAGGCCATAACACCCTCCTAACATACCCCTTTAACTTACCCTCTTAACTTGCCCCTTTATTTTAGCAGATATTCAGGAAATAGCAATGGGAAAGCTTCCGTTTTTATTTCAAGGCATAAAAACGTCCGAATTCTCCGCAAAGAGAGGGCGCAGCCGTTATAGCTGCCCCTTGCCGCGCCGGATCACCGGAACCTGTTTCATTTTTTTTGCCCACCGTCTGCCATTCCAGAGCAAAGACCATATCGCCGGTGCGCTCAAAAAAGCCAATGTCCTCCTACAATAAAGTTACGGTTTAAGGCGCGGCAGCCAGCCGCGTCTTTTTCCATCTCAAAGCCGAAGCTGTTAGAATGAGGGAGTAAATGGTCTGACGCTTTATTCCTTGAGCTTACACGCTCGCTGAGGAGTCCGTCAGCCGCCTCTCTCATTCGCAGCATTCGATTTGCGCAGGTTGAGCCGCCGGTTTTCGGTGCGTTCGTGTCACCCAGGAGATTGAACAGGCAATGGGTAAAAGCGGTCGCCATGAATTTCAATCAGGAGGTATTGGAAATGAACGCTGTTGGTATTGATGTTTCCAAAGGCAAAAGCACGGTGGCAATTCTCCGCCCTATGGGTGAGGTAGTCCAGGCACCAATCGATGTCTCTCACGATGCGGTCAGCATGGAACGGCTGGCGTATCAGATTCTTGCTCTGGGGAAAATACCAGAGTTGTCATGGAAGCAACAGGACGATGCCATTCATTCGACCCGGACTCTCACCTAAGTGGGTGTTTTATTAGCCACATTTAATGCTGTTCTTTATGGAGACCATGTCTCTTGGCACCGTGACAGGCTCCGGAAAAAAGATTGCATATTCTTCCCTCTATGTTACACTGGAATCCAGGATGCCACCCTGCCTCCCCAACTCACTCACAGGAGGTCCTGCCCTTGGAAATTCTGAAACAATTTGGGATGATTCTGTCCATCTCCTTTTGGGGAGAAGTTTTCCACATCCTGCTTCCCCCCTGCCAGTGCCTGCCAGCATATATGGAATCGTGATTCTATTTCTGTGTCTGGAGCTGAAGCTCCTGCCAGTCACCGCCGTAAAAAGGCCAGCAGCTTCCTGCTCCAAATTATGCCGGTGATGTTCATCCCTGCCGCAGTGGGGCTGATGGACTCCTGGGGTGCGGTAAAAAAGCAGCGTCCTTCCGTACCTGGCCATCACGGCACTATCCACCTTTGCCGTAATGGTTGTGGCGGAAGGGTAACCCAAGGGGTCATTCGCCGCGGAAAGAAGCAGGAGGCTGGCGGCGATGAATGAGCTTTTGGGCGCCTCTGCCTATTTTGGAGTCTTCGTCAGTCTGCTGGCCTACGGAATTGGCACGCTTTTGAGGAAAAAGTGGAAGCTGGCCATGTTGAATCCCATTCTGATTGCCGTGGTACTCATCATTGTGCTCCTTTCGGTGTGCCACATCGACTATACCGTCTACAATGAGGGCGCCAAGTACCTCAGCTACCTGCTCACCCCCGCCACCGTTTGCCTGGCCGTCCCGCTGTATGAGCAGCTGGAGCTGCTAAAGCAGAACTATAAGGCGGTACTGGCAGGCATCGTCTCCGGTGTACTGACCAGCCTCACCTGCGTCCTGGCCATGGCAGCCCTACTGAATCTGGACCATGCCGCCTATGTGACGCTGCTTCCCAAATCCATCACCACTGCCATCGGCATGTCCATTTCAGAGGAGCTGGGGGCTATGTCCCCATCACCGTGGCAGTGATCCTGGTGACGGGAATTTTGGGAAACATGTTTGCAGAGGCAATCTGTAAGCTGTTTAAAATCCAGGAACCCATTGCCAAAGGCATTGCCATCGGCTCCGCTTCCCACGCCATTGGTACCGCCAAAGCCATGGAGCTGGGGGATATCGAGGGGCCATGAGCAGCCTTTCCATTGTGGTCTCCGGAATCCAACCGTCCTGGGGCCAACCTCTTTGCATCCTTTTGTAAAGTGCCCGGGAATTCCAGATTACGGTTGCCCCTGCTCGGTTCCTCTGCACTCTCATTTCTGTCCCTGTCATGTTGCTCGCTGAAGCAGCGGGCCGTCAAAGGAGAAAACCATATGTCTGAGTATGTTCTTCAAAGCCGTTGGCGGCTGGAGGGGCGCAAGCTCCATTATTACGGACTGCGCAACCGAGAAAACCTGTTCCATAATGAGATCCGGGTTTCCAAAAAGCAAGCTGCCATCATAGCCACATTGCCCCGGACACTTTCCAAACTGGAACAAAGATTACTCGGCAGGTTACTTGGCCAACAAGTTGTCCCCGCAGAACAGCTTGTGAAAGTACCGACCTCCTTGGGAGGCTCATTTTGCACAAGCTGCTGTGCCAACGATTTCATCATTCCAGGATTGAGTTTGATCAGGAAGGCCGCTGCCCCATGTGCCAAACCGCAAAGGAAACGGAGTCCCTGCAAAGTCTGGTGCCCCTGATTGACACATTTCCCAAAGCCAGAAAATCCAGGTTTGACGTCGCCCTATTCTACACAGGCGGCAAAGATTCAACCTTTTTGCTGTATCATCTCGCCAAAGAGCAAAATTTGCGGGTCCTTGCTCTGACATGGGAAATTCCGTTCATATCTGCCTCTGCAAAAGCAAGCATCGAGCATGCCAAACAGCGCTTCCCCATGTTGAATTTTTACAGCGCACCATGAGCCGCACAGATTTGGAGAAAATCTACGCCCAATTGTACAAGCTGAGCGGCAACACCTGCGCCTGCCCCTCACTGGCCTATCTCCTTTTCTATCCAGAGCTGGTTGCCAACCGCGTTCCCTACTTTTTGGTTGGAACGAGCCCGTGCAAATGTTGGGGCTCTATTACAACCACATAGCCCCAAAAAAATTTGCCTATGGCTTTGCCAAAAAATCGGGTGGTTTCAGCCATAATCAACATGGGCAGGATTCTCACCCTGCATCCTCCCTTCCGGCCAGGTCAGCTTCAGACCCTGCTCACCATGAAGCAACTGGCCTATGGCGACCATACCCTGAAACGGCTCAGCGGATACTGCAGCCCCTGGTATCCAACGTGGTGGAGGCAATTCATCAGGTTCCCGAGCTGTTGCCCCCCCTGCGGCGCAGCATTCGAACATCCTCCTGGAGCGGAAACATCCCCGCCTTTGTCCATCTAGATTTTGACAAACTATGCGGCGGCAAATATGATTGGAACCACGTCAAGCAACTTTTAATAGAAGAATGCGGCTGGGTGCCGCCGGCCGATGATAAAAAGTCGCTTCACACCAGCTGCCGGATCGAAAAATGCAAGGATTACTCCCAGTTCATCCGCTTTTACCATTGCAAAAGCAAAATGATCCCATTTAGCTCCCTTTGAAATCTCCCTGGCAAGCCGAAATTGTGGAGTTTCCAGGGAGGAGATGCTGTATGAAATGGAACCCAACTTGGATGTTCACTGGAGGAGCCCCTGGAGTGTGCTGCCATGCGTGACTTTTTAGAGGGGCGATCATGACGTCTGTATACTGTTTTTTCGGGAAGCGGCCATAGTTACGCTATCGCCGAATATTTTGCAAGAGAATTGCAGGTACCGGTTGTGAATATAGACCGGCGCCTGGCGGAGTCTCACTGCCAGGCAGATTTGGCCGTGGTTATATTTCCGGTTTACTGTCAAAATATCCCCGCTGTGGTAAGAGATTTTTTCAGCAAGCTGGACTCCAAGCACGTGGTCCTCATCGCCACATACGGCAAAATCTCTCACGGAAATGTGCTGTGGGAGGCATTCAAAATCATACGTGGGCGCGTCATTGCAGCATACGTGCCCATGGGGCACACCTATTTGGATTCGTCCACACAATTCGATGCTCAGCCTTTACAGCCCATTTTGCGAGAATCCAACATCCTCGGGCCGCTACCCTGACGCGGGAAAGTAAACACCCCCTTGCCAGCTTTTTCCCTTCTTGGCGCAGCCGGTGTGGGGTGAGAATCTGGCTGGACGAGAGCTGCAATGCTTGCAACCTTTGCACGGAACAATGCCCCATGCAGGCAATCGCAGCGGGTATCATCCATGGCAACTGTATTCGCTGCCTGCGCTGCGTCTGCCAATGCCCAAAATCGGCGCTTCACTTTCAGCTCCATCCCATTTTGAAGCGCTATTTGGAGCAAACGCCATGTGAAGATACCAGGGTCTATTTTGTAAGGTAAGATTTCCCGCCTCATAAGAAAAATTTTGCCGGCAGTAAAGCGCCACTAAAATGCACATTTTGCCCAGATTGGCCATGATGCTGCCGGTTACTAGCAGCAGAAGTACCACCGATGGTGCTTGGCATTGTTCATCTCTCTGCGGATGGACACACCGATGGCTGCAAAGCAAGGTGCGCACAGCAGGTTGAAGATCAGGAAGGAATAGCCTTGAACGCCGTTGAATGCGTCAGCAATGGAAGTGTACACATTGGGCACCGCCGCCACCGTACAGGATACCCAAAGTACCTACGATGTTCTCCCCAGGCCCGTGGTGATGGAAGCCACGGCTGCCTGCCAGCTGCCCCAGCCCAGAGGAGTGAAGATCCAGGCAATGGCCATGACAAATGGGCGCAGGATCGCCGGTAAACATCTGGTCTTCTTTAGCATGATGCCAGAGATCCCACAATGGCCGCCATACCCAAGAGCCGGTAATCCGAGGCACTGGGAGCCACCCAGGGGCGCCGCCGAAAATGGCGCCTGCAATCATGGCAATGAACGGCATTTTCGCGCCGCAGGGGATGAAGGTTGTGGTCATAATGGTCATACGCCGGTCCCGTTCATTTTCGATGGTGCGGGAGGCCATGATGCCGGGAATGCCGCAGCCGGTGCCAATGAGCATGGGGATAAAGGACTTGCCGGACAGGCCGAACTTCCGGAAAATCCGGTCCATGACGAACGCGATACGCGCCATATAGCCGCAGGATTCCAGGAATGCCAGGAAAATAAAAAGCACAAGAATCTGAGGTACGAAGCCCAACACAGCCCCAACGCCGGCAACAATTCCGTCCAAAATCAGGCCCCGCAGCCAATCCGCAGCCAATGGCGTCCAAGCCCGCTCGACCAACACCGGGACACCGGGAACCCATACGCCGTAATCCGCCGGATCCGGCTCTGCATAACCGTACTGATCATATACGGTGAGCGCCGCTGCTAAATCAGCGCCGGTAGCGGTGACTTCCTCGTCGGCCATGGTCTCTTCGTCCACAACCACATAGGTTGCCGTATCGGTAGCGGAGAATTGGCCTGCAAAGGCGGTCAGCGCCTTTGCTGCGGCAGGGTCAAACTCTTCCGACTCCGTGTCCAAAGCTGCTTCCACAGCCTCGGTGTCCACGCCGTTCTCAGAGGCATATTCGAGGAAGCCGTTTACCACCTGGGAGGCTTCGCCGAATTCATCGGCCACTTCATTATACGCGCTGCTGCCAATGCCGAGCAGATGCCAGCCGTCTCCAAACACACCATCGTTGGCCCAATCGGTCGCCCAGGTACCCACCGTGGTAACGGAC
>VOFB01004294.1_pt1 | contig 36156 bp, 58 predicted proteins | sample 5384141 | NCBI WGS metagenome assembly VOFB01 (sample SAMN12384721, study PRJNA508395) | human gut metagenome | isolation source: healthy gut A | host: Homo sapiens | reverse complement strand
GCGACTAACAAACTTCTCTCCGGTGATGATCAGTGTTCCGGAAAAGCGGTCAACAAAGGCCAAATAGATATCCGCCGCTTTGGCAGCCATCGCCGCAATGATCGAATTTCCGTCAAAATGCCGATGGCGCGCCGTCGTCGATAATGAGTTCAGGCTTTAACTTTTGATAAATGATCGGCTGCGGGCCGCCGGTAATATGCGCCGAAATCTGATTTCAAAGACTTTCCTGTTCTGGATGATGCGGTCTTCCTCATCGTCAACGACCTTGGGTCTTTAATATCCACCCGTGATATACATATCTTTGCCAGAATTCGTACATGAAGAACTTCCCGCCACATCATATCATTAGCCTTGTAGATAGCAAAAACATGTAAGATTACATTTATATTTGGTCAACATGGAGATCATCAATGGCTGCGTAATTTTCATATTTCGTCAAGAATCCGTCTCAAAAATCAAAATTTTTTAAATTGGACTTTTCGCATGGCAGGAGAAAGAAAACTTTCTCCGCGTAACCTTACCGCCGCGAAGAGGGGGATCTTCGCGGCAGGCCGGTTCACCAGTATGGACCAGCGGCGACACACACAACACCGCCGGCAGTCTTTTTAGAAAGGTAAATTCAGACAGGAAAGAGTTTTGCCATGCCGTCAAAGAAGGAAAGTGATGAAGAAATTTTGAAAGAATCGTGAACAAAGTGTGAATTCACGGAAGATGCATTCGAAACGGCATGCCGCGCAACCGTTCCATAGCCTGCACCAGAACACGGCGTGGACAGGCAAGATTGATGCGCTCAAAGCCTGCGCCCTCCTGCCCGAACAAATACCCTTCGTCAAAGAAAAGCCCGTGGGCTGTCATGCGCCTCCAAAGCATCCCGCTCAATCCCAGCCCCCGGCAATCCACCCACTGCAGGTACGTTCCTTCCAGCGCGGCTGCAGCTGCGGCAGCTCACGCACAATGAACTCCACACAAAGCGGCGGTTCCCGTCAAGATAGGCAAGGGCTTTCAGCCGCAGGCTCCGCCCGATCATAAGCCGCCTGACGGGCCACATGGCCGAAGGGGGTTCAGGCTGGGGGTAGCATCGACGCAACTCCCGGCAAAAACGCTCTCCTGTAGCGCCCGATCCCGGATTATGATATTGCTCAGGTTCATCCCCGCCAGATTGAAGGTCTTGCTGGGTGCGGTGCACCAAAATAGTGCGCCAGGCAATCTACCCTCAGTGTGCCAAACGACGTGTGCGTATGCCCCGGGAATACCAAGTCGAAATGAATTTCATCGGCGATGACAACAGGCCATATCGCTCTGCGATCTCAGCCATTGCCCGCACCTTCCAGGCTGTCCACACACGACCCACGGGGTTGTGTGGGGCTGCTACAGCAGCAGCGCTCTCCCTGCGGCTGGCCAGCGTCTCCAGCAGCGCAAAATCAATACTGTAGCGCCCCTCTTCATACCGCAGCGGGACAGGGAACCGCCGTGCGTCCGTATCGCGGATCACGCGGTAAAGGATAATAGACCGGCGTCAGAAGGATAATCCCCTCTCCTCCTCTGTCATCGCCCGAATCGCCCGAGGCAAGGCATAGACCACACCAGGCGTCTGTACCAGCTCTTCCGGGAAACAGACACCCATGACGGCGGCGCAAAAAGAGCAGACGCTCTCACGGAATCTCTTCCGGCGCCCCGGAATAACCGGGGATCTGCATCAATATACTGATGCAGCGCCGCCCGGGATCTCGGGGCAATGACAAACTCCATATCCGCCACAGCGGCACCGCATCCTCCGGTGCGTTCGGCTGCGCCTGGCGCATCAGGTCCATTTTCAGTGCACCGGCACGGCGCCGGTCCACCAGGGTTTCAAAATCATACTTCATACGGTATGCACATCCTTTGTTCATTGGTTTTCCATTTTCAAAACTCCCGGCGGAGATTACCCACACCTTCCACAGTGAGATTGTCCGTGCCGTGGGCTTCAAACTCATCAAGGTAGGCGTCGATCCGCCGGTTCAGATCTACCATGCCCTCGGGCGTCTCCGCAGCGATACCTTCCAGTTCCATATCCCGCCGGGCAAGCTCTTCGGCCAGGATTTCATAAAAACACCGTATCCTCATATGCCATGATCGCCTCATGGATGCCGCCTTCGTTGAAGGCGCGGGAAGGCACCGCAATACCGCGAACCACATCCACCAGATCCGGCATATCGTGCAGCAGACACTGGAAAACAGAAGGCTTTCCACTTGGTCATACACTCGGATGCGGTCGCCGCCCCGGGCGGAGTTGAGTACCCAGTTGCCGATATATACCAGGTCCAGCAGCCGGCGGAACTGCTTTTCACTCATCTTGATCTCCATGTCGATCCTTCTTTCCTTCCTTTTTCGCAGCAAATTGCTCCGTGTTTGCGGATGCTATTGCAGCAAATTGCGTGTCAAAAATACCAGCCGTGCGGTACAAAAGGAGAATTTTTTGAAAAAAGGCAGTGAATTTGCCGGTTTTTGACTTGCCGCAATCCGAAATATCAAGTATAATATATGGTTGTTTATAATAAGGATCAAGCAACACCATGTGTTGAAGAGAGGAGCGGAGCATATGGATCATCGGCCGATCGGCGTATTCGATTCCGGTCTGGGCGGGCTGACCGCCGTGCGGAGCTGATGCAGCTGCTGCCGCGGGGAGGATATCATTTACTTCGGCGATACCGCCCGGGTGCCACGGCGTGCGCTCCCCGGAAACCATCCTGAAATTTGCCCGCCAAGACATGAACTTCCTGTGCTCTTACGATCTCAAGGCAGTAGTAATCGCCTGCGGCACAGTGAGCACCACATCTTTGTCCACCCTGCGCAGGGAATACCATCTCCCTATCATCGGCGTGGTGGAACCGACAGCTGCACAGGCGGCCCGCGTCACCAGAAGCGGACGCATCGGCCTGATTGCCACCGCCGCTTCCATCCGTTCCGGCGCCTACGAAAAAGGATCGCCGCCCGGCGGCCCGGAGCAACGGTATATGGCAAGGCCTGCCCTCTGTTTGTACCTTTAGTTGAAAACGGGCGTTTTCAGATGGGCGACCCTGTCATCGAAACCATAGCCCGGGAATATCTGCAGAGCATGCAGGAGGCCGACGTGGACACCCTCTGATTCTGGGCTGCACCCACTATCCGCTGCTCAGCGATGTTATCCGCCACATTATGGGGCCGGATGTGACACTCATCAATTCCGGCCGCGAAGCAGCCCGGGCATTGCAGCCCTGCTCGTCAGCAGCGACCGCCTGAACGAAAGCCAGTCCAACGGCGACACTTCTTACTTTGTCAGTGATACGGTGGACGGCTTTGAAGAAATGGCGGGACTGTTCCTGCGCAGCAACCTCAAAGGCATGGTGCAGCAGATTAATATTGAAAAATACTGAAAACGGATATCCTAACAGGGAAACAGGAGAACACAATGCAGCAACAGGTAATGATCTCCATTCGCGGAGAGCAGGAATACGAAGGCACCGAAAAAGATGTTACAGAATTTGTGACCGAGGGCACGCTGACTTCTACCGATTACGGCTATGCCCTGAATACGACGAGAGCGCTCTGACGGAATGGAAGGCACGCATACCGCTTTTGAGATTCATCCCAATTCCGTATCTCTGGTGCGCACCGGGCGCTTTCATTCCCAGATGATTTTTGAGCGGGATAAAAACATTGCTCCCTTTATGAGACCCCCTACGGCACCATGACCCTCGACATTGTGACCCGCACTCTGCGTGCCGATCTGGACGAAACGGGCGGCGAACTGGAAATCCGCTACGCCATCGAAATCGAGCACCAAATAACCGGCACAAGCCGCTTTTTCATCCAAGTGCGTCAAAACACCGCGGCGGAGGCAGAAAAGCAGAACGTAAAAAACGGCAAAGGATGGTAAAAAAGATGACCAATATGATTCAAAATGCCAAAGACCAAGTTGCACAGCTGGTGGCCGCCAGCTATGCGCGCGCCCATGGAAAAGGGCCTTCTCGGCACAGCGCGGGGTAAGATTCGCGGCAGTGTGGAAGTGCCCAAGGACAGTCGCAACGTCGATTACACCTCGAATTTCGCGCTGGCCGGCGCCAAGGCGCTGGGCATGCGCCCCGGGATCTGGCACAGATTCTGTGCGACCATCTGGACTTGAGCGGCTCTTATTTTGAAAAAGTAGAACTCGCCGGCCCCGGCTTTTTGAATTTCACCGTCAGCAACAGCTGGTACGGCGACGTTTTGGCCGCCGTAGAAGCGGAAGGCGCAAACTACGGTTCTTCCCAGGCGCTGGCGGGACAGAAGATTATGGTGGAATTCGTTTCCGCAAATCCCACCGGCCCCATGCATATGGGCAACGCCCGCGGCGGCGTACTGGGCGACACGCTGGCTAATGTTCTCTCCCGCAGCGGCTGCGCGGCCTGGAAGGAATTTTACGGCAACGACGCCGGAAACCAGATCGCCAAATTCGCCCACTCCATCTACGCCCGCTGCATGCAGCTGACATTGGGCGAGGAGAACTATCCCTTCCCGAAGAGGGGCTACCATGGAGAGGACATCAAAGAACTGGCCCGGGGCTTCCTGGCCCAGGTCAGCGGCGCTTTCCCGGCGAAAACGGCGCAGGAAACCTGGGAGAGCGCCATGGCTGAATACGGACTGCGTATTAACATCCCAAAAATGCAGGAAGACCTGCGCAAATACGGCATCGAGTATGACCAGTGGTTCCTGGAGTCTGAACTGCACAACAGCGGCTATGTAGCGGAAACTGTGGCTGCACTGACAGAGAAAAGGTTGGACCTATGAAAGGACGGGGCCCTGTGGCTGAACACCACCCAGCTGCTGAAGGAAAATTCCTGCGCGAAGGGAAAACCCAGGCTCAAGTGGACAAGCTGGAACTGAAGGATGATGTGCTCCGCCGTGCCAACGGATTTTACACCTATTTCGCCGCTGATATCGCCTATCACCGCAACAAATTTGAAAAACGCGGCTTCGATAAAGTCATCAATGTCTGGGGTGCCGACCATCACGGCCATGTGGCCCGACTCCAGGCTGCCCTGGACGCGCTGGGGCTGGACGGCTCCCACCGGCTGGTCATTGTGCTCATGCAGCTGGTCAATCTGATGCAGGACGGCAAGCCCGTGCGCATGTCCAAGCGCTCTGGCAAGGCCATCGCCCTGCACGACCTGCTGGACGAGGTGAGCGTGGACGCCGCCCGCTACTATTTCAACAACCGTGTGCCCAACCGTCCCTTGGACTTTGATCTGGGGCTGGCCGTCCGCGAACAGCGAAAATCCCGTTTACTATGTACAGTATGCCCGCCCGTATTTGCAGTCTGCGCAAAGCAATGCAGGAAGAGGGCGCGTCCTGCCCGCCATGGCTGACACGGATGTCTCCTGCTCAGCGACAGAGGCGGCCCGGGATCTGATCAAGCAGATCTCCCAGTCTCCCGAAGAGCTGCGCCTGGCCGCCCGGGACTACGACCCCTCCTATATCAACCGGTATCTGGTCAATCTGGCCGCCCGCTTCCACAAGTTCTACCATGACGACCGCATCAAAGGCGAAGCTCCCGCCGTACGCGACGCCCGCTGGAAGCTGGCTGACACTGTGCGCACCGTGTTGGAAAACGGCTTGAGGTCATTGGCGTAAGCGCACCGGAACGGATGTAATCCGATAAGTTGCTTGTCACAAAAGCGCCGTGTGAAAGAAATTCTTTCACACGGCGCTTTTTCAATGTTCAGAGCCTGCACAGGCCGCGCAGAGCGGCCTGTGCTTTTTCTGCTTATTCCTTATCTGGGCGTTGCTACGATAATCCGCATCCGGCCACCGGAGGATTCCGGTTTATCATACCAGCCGGTAAGACTGTAATCGCCAGAATTGAGCTTATCCAGACTGGTGACATAATACTGCGTACCCACCCGCTCTGGTTCTGCTTGAGGTAGATCTGCACACCGGTGCTGATGTCGAATTTCTGTCCGTTGACCGCCACAGCAGTACCGTTGGTGGTCGCTGCGGTCAACTTGACTTCCGTCAGATTATACATCTTATCCAGCGTCGTACCATCCATCATATAGCGCACGGCCTTGCCCTGGCTGACAGGGAAGGAAACACCCTCACAGGTCAGCGGACCAACCACCGGAGCCGTTGCTCATCAGCGTATAGATATGACCGTTGGTCATGTTCGCGCCGGGAATTTCATCATCTTTGGTCAGCATACCGAACGAATACATATCGCCGGTGACGTTCTTCAGGATCAGCGTTTCGATCTCGCCGGCGCTGTTCAGCTCATAGTACGCCACATCGCCGCTGTCAATCTTTACACCTGCCAAACGACTGGCCGCGATATTCGCCGAATGTCCATCCGCATAATCCATGATCCGCACACCGGAGGCCAGCGGCATGCTGCCCAGCTGGGTGGCCGCGCTGTTGACCGTTCCAGAGAGGTTTTTGGAAGAATTGTTCAGACGGCTCAGTTTGGCAACGCCGCTTTCTGAAGGCCACCTTCACCAGATCCCCCTCTTTGTAATAGCCGCTCTTGTCCGTCTGATACTGATACGTAACACCATCTACGCCCAGAATCTTCACGTAGGGCGCCGTATAAGGCTTACCCTGCGCATCGGTATAGCTGTCAATACCGGTGGCAAGCACAATGCCGTAAGTATTGGTGCCGGCACTGGTCGGATCAATTACCGCAGCCACCGTATTGTTGCGGCGCAGCAGCAGCGTGACCGTATCGCCGATCTTGAACGTGCCCGTGGTGGACATGGCATAGGCTGCTGCAGAGCTTTCAAAGGAGTAGCTCACTCCAGATACCACAACCGAGGTAGGATTGCTCCGGTTCGGCTCAGCGCTCTCATACAAGCCAGTGACTTGATTATGATAGGCCCAAACTGTTTTGGTCTTTTCCAGATAATATACCACATCGTTCTGAGTAATAGCCGAAAGGGTGCTTTCCCCATCGTTGCGGTACACCACAGAGGGTGTAAAGCCCAGCTGCGACGTCCAGCTGCCTTCGCCCACCACAATGGGCCCCTGCAGCTCTGCATTAATCACGCTCAGATAGTCGATCTTGCCCGCACCGTCTACACTGTAACCCAGTGTAGTGGCATAGACTTTTCCATCCTTTGTGGTGGCATTCAGCGTATTGTAAACCAGCTTGGCACAGTCTCCGCGGGTCAGAACCTGCCCCTGTTTGGCGTTCAGCCCTGTGTTCAGCTTCAGATTCTGATACATAGCCAGCTGGGGATACGGATAGGTGCCAGTGGCAAAATCCTCATCGGTATAACCCAGCATTTTCAGGCAGATATTCACCGCCTGTTCCAGATAGACCGGGCTGTCCGGCCGGAATGTCCCATCCAGATAACCGTTGATCCAGCCTGCATCCACCGCGGTTTTGATATACCCCGCCGCCCAATGCGTGTATTTTACATCCGAAAAAGGGTGAAACATGGGCTGTGGACGTAGCCATATCCCGATAAGTGGAAGCTGCCACTGCCATTTTGGTAAAGGCCGCCCGCGTCACATTGGCGGACAGATCCAGATTGCCTTTCTCGTCGCCGTTCATCACGCCCATGGCTGCCAGAACCTGGAGTGCCTCGCCCTCGCCAGCCGTAGTGCCGGCGGCAAATGCCGAGGGCATCAGCAGCGACACGCACAGGGCCGCTGTACACAGCAGCGCAGTAAGTCGTTTCTTCATGTCTCTTCTCTCCTATATCGCTTTGCCGGCACTGCGGTTCTTTATTCATACCGCAGCGCGTCGATGGGATTCATCTTGCCGCTTTGTTCGCCGGCAGATAACCAAACAGCACGCCGATGCCGACGGATACGCCAAAAGCTATGGCAACAGCTCCCGGCGTGGGTACAGCCTGGAACGTTGTTCCGCTGCCCCCATCATACTGGTCATCATACCGCTGAGCACAACGCCCGCCACAAACGCCACCACCATGCCCAACACAACGCCAATCAGGCCGCCCAACGCACTGGTGGTGCCAGCTTCGATGATAAACTGCAGCCGGATATCCTTCCGCTTGGCTCCAAGAGATTTGCGGATACCGATTTCCCTAGTGCGTTCGGAAACAGATACCAGCATAATATTCATAACGCCGATACCGCCTACCAGTAACGAGATGGCTGCAATGGCCACCAGCACCATCATCAGGACGCTGATCATCATGTTCAGCGACTGTATCTGCTCGGCCGAAGTCATAACATAATAGGCGTCCGCCGTCTGATAAATACTATAGAGTTTGTTTTCGATCAGCGCTTTGCCTGCGTTTGCCGAGTCCTGCCCTGCACAGGAAAACATGTACAGCGAAACTTCGGTCGAATCGGAAATTTTACCGGCATTGGTGTAAGGAATATACACATAATCACTGGGGGCCGCCCTCTTCCAGGGCATAACTTCCACCGGAGAGAATCCCCACTACTGTGTACGGTACGCCGCCAATCTGAATCGACTTGCCCAGCCCGTCTCCTCCAAAAGCAGTCTGATTGATGTATTCCCCAATGACGCAAACCGTAGAGCGCCGTGTCACATCCAGATATTTGATATATCGCCCCTGTGCCAGCTCTTCGCCGAAAGCGGCGTCCATGTCGGCAAAATCCTCGCTGACACCGTATACCTGTGTGCGCTTGAACTTCTCTGCGCCGCTGCGAACACTGGTGTTCACGCTGACATATGGGGTGACGCCAGAAAGCACATCCGGGTACTGCTCCACAAGCTCCGCCATATCCTCCGGCTCTGCCGTGCAGGATGAGCCGGGGCCGCGGCCCATGACCATCACTTGCACCAGATTCGTCCGATTTTTCAAACTGTTCGTTCATCATCGTCTGCATGCCATTTCCAAGGCTGGTGATGATGATCACCGCGCCACGCCGATAATAATGCCCAGCATGGTGAGGATTGCCCGGGCTTTGCTGCTCATCAGGGACTTAACCGCCAGCTTAAAATTCTGTTCCATTCCCATCAGAGCGTATCCCCTCTCCTGCCTCGGAAGGCTGAACCACAGCCCGTGGGTCGTCGGAGGACCATCGTAAATAATGCGGCCATCCTGCAGCCGAATAATGCGCTGTGCGCGCACGGCAATCGAATTGTCATGGGTGATGAGGACAATGGTGTTGCCCTCCCGGTTGAGCTGCTGCAGGAACGACAGCACCTCCCGGCTGGTGCGGGAATCCAGCGCGCCGGTAGGCTCGTCCGCCAGAATAACCGAAGGGGTCTCCCGCCAGTGCCCGCCCGATGGATACGCGCTGCTGCTGTCCGCCGGAGAGCTGGTTGGGCATATTCTTCGCCTTGGCCGCCAAGCCCACCTTATTGAGAGCCGCCAATGCACGCTCTCGCCGTTCCGCCGCCGGAACCCCGGCATAGAGCAGTGAAAGCTCCACATTTTCCTGCAGCGTTAGCTTGGGCAAAAGGTTATACTGCTGAAAAATAAAGCCCAGCATTTTGTTGCGGATCTCCGCCTGCGCATCGTCCCGCATGGTAGACACATCCACACCGCCCAGCAGATAGGTGCCCGATGTGGGAACATCCAGGCAGCCGATAATATTCATGGCAGTGGACTTGCCCGAACCGGACTGGCCGACAATCGCTACAAACTGGCCGCGGGGAATGGAAAAAGACACACCATCCAGGGCATGCACCGCTGTGTCGCCCATCTGATAAATCTTATAAATGTTACGCAGTTCGATCAGTGTTTCATTCATCGGCGTCACTCACCCGATTCCATAACCGCCGCAGTGCCTGCATCGCCGGCGAGAACCTGATCCAGATCAGATTTCACCAGCACCAGGTCTCCTTCCTTCAGACCATCCTTGACTTCCACATAGCTGCTGTCGCTGACACCCAGCTCTACAGTACGTGTTTCAGCCTGTGCAGTATCGATGCTCCCGTCTTTTTCGGAAATGGCGGAAGCCGGAATCACCTGCACAGTATTGCCGGTGTCTACCGCGCCCAGCGGAATGGTCAGCGCATCCTGGACTTCCTCGACCATAATGTCGGCACGACATTCATGCCCGGCAGCAAAGACGGGTCAGGATTCTCTACCATCACGGTAACCGGATAACTGGTAGCGCCGCCGGTGGTGGTGCCGTTGATGTTGATCTTGTCTATGTATCCGGAAAACTCCTGCCCGGGCAACGCATCCACCGTGATGCGGACCCGCTGGCCCACCTTCACTTTGGAAATATCCAGTTCGTCGATATTCATATCAAAGGTCAGGGCAGACAGATCGCTGATGATGGCCAGCGTGGAATTGCCCACCTGGCCGATATTGTCGCCGGCACTCATGCTCTTCTGCGTCACAGTGCCGGAAATAGGCGCTTTTATATTATACTCCTCCAGTGCATCCTGCGCAGAACGCAGGTTGAGCTGGGCGTTCTCAGGCTCAGCTTCGCGTTTTGGACCTGATCGGCCAAATCCGCGCCATCCAGATGAACCAGCTTCGTGCCGGGTGCCACCGTAGTGCCCTCGGAAACATAAATCGCGTCCACAGTACCGCCTGCCTTGGCCAGCACCTGGGTCTGCGTCGCATACTCGAAGGTGCCGCCGCTCTGGCAGGCATAAGTGCCCACTCTGGCTGTGGCCGCCATACCGCCCGTGATGCCGCCGGGGTTGGTAACCTTCAGCTCTACGCTCTGCACCAACGTGCCGCCGGCGCCCACTGCCGTATAAGCGGACACATTGCTCACCGTAGCCGCCACGGTTTCTCCGGTGGAAGTAATGGTAACCGTTCCGCTTTGCCCAGCGCGGATATTTTGGCGTCCGCACTGTTAAAATTGCACTTGATCGTCATGTTTTTATTGTCGGTCACTGTCACCACCGCCGTACCAGCGGAGACAGCGTCGCCTTTCTTCACTTCCACGCTGGACACCTGTCCGGAAACCGTGGAGGACACCGTCAAATCCTGGGCGGCGCGGGACGCCTGTTCGTATGCAATCTGCGCCTGCTGCAATGCCAGCTGTGCCTGCTCCACGGCGGTTTGCGCCGCCTCGGCATCAATCGTGTAAAGCACCTGATCCTTTTCCACCGCGTCGCCGATTTCAAAGCTGTCGCTGAGAATATCTCCGGTAACCATACCCACGATCGTGCTGGAATGAATGGGCTGAATGGTGCCGGTACCGGAAACAGTCACGCTGAGGTCGCGGTGCGCGGCAGCCTCTGCCGTATAGTTGCCTCCCATGGGGATTCCACTGCCTCCGCCCAGCATCCGCGAGAGGAGAAACAGTACCACCACCACGATCACCGCGATCAGGATCAGTTTCTTTTTGCTTTTCTTTTGTTTCGGCAGTTCCGGTGCAGCTGCAACAGCGGGAATTTCCCCCTTCCTCTGCCTCTGCCGGTGCCAGGTCTAACTTGTTTTCTGTGTTGTCGCTCTTCATAACTTGCTCCTTCCGGTCCTGTTCCAGGGTCCTGCTTTGTCATTATATGAGTTGTCCCACCTCAAATACAAGAGAATCCTTTAAGATTTCTTAAATATTATAAAAGCCCGGCTCTTTCCGATCAGGCAAGCAGGCGATAATGCCCATTTTATGGAAAACTCTCCATAATCCCGCCCAGGCAGCTTGCTCCCTCCACTGCCTGGCACACAGCGTTTTCCTCACGCAGTCTACCACACAGCCACAGGGCCAGCAGCAGGAGCAACGGAAAAGAAAGCGCCCGGAATGCGTGCAGAAAGGCCACCACAGACATTGCCAACAGCAATCCGTTTCCGTCCGTTTTCCTGCGCCTTCAGCATAACACCAAGGGTCTTTCAGGAAAGCAGCACCGCACAGTCAAAACACCATCGCTCTGTGCCCTGGCTCTGAGAGCAGCCGGAAAGCCCCTCCCATAAGGATGCGGGAGGGGCTTTCCAATACAGTTATTTGTTTACACGCCGCACAGATCAGCCACAGCCTGCGCAAACATTTTACCCGAAACGATCAGGTCTTCGATGCGCACGAACTCATCCGGACCGTGCATATGGGTGTCTACCTCCGGGAATTCGCAGCCGAAACCGACACCGCCCTCGATATTGTGCACATAAGTGCCGCCGCCCATGGAAACGCAGCGGGCTTCCCGGCCGGTATAGTCCGTATAGATCCGCTTCAGTGCTTCCACCAGGGGCATATCCTCCGGCGTATGGTGGGGCGGCTCATGGAGCATCAACTCCGCCTCCAGCCCGGCAGCGGCAGCCTTGTCCTTCAAAATGGCAAATAACCGCTCTTCGCCGCCGCACAGAGGCACTCGGCTGTCAAAGCTGCCGCGAAACTCCGTTTCTGTGCAGTGGAAAATATCCAGCGAAATGGTCAGCGCCCCGCTGATCTCATCGGCGCAGGCAATACCGAAATTCGTTCCGTCCGTCTGGCCGTGAGGGGTCAGGGCATACAGCGCGCGCAGCTTTTCCACGCCTTCGCAAGGCACCAAGGGAGTTTGAGCAGCGCGCAGCAACGCCGTAATGGCGTTGTTTCCCTCCGCAGGCGTCGAAGCATGGGCGTTTTTCCCCTTGGCCGCGATCAGAACGCCGCCGGTGATATCCGTCGCGGCAAACGACGCGCCGGTTTCCCAGGGCCGCTTCGTCGAGATAGGGCTGCACGTCTTCGGCATTCATCCCTTCCACCACTGCTTCAGCCTCCGGCGGTACGGCGTTAAGCACCAGGCCGCCGTCAATGGCGCGGATGCGGGGCATGGCCCGCAGGGGGCAAAGTGGGCCGTCACATCCGGCCGCAGCTGCCCTTTTTCGGTGTTCAGAATCGGATAATCCCCATCGGGCGAGAATACCATGGGCGGCGTACTTTCTTTTTTCAAATAGTATTCGATATCGCTGCATCCGGTTTCCTCGGCAGTTCCCAGAATCAGCCGCACCTTGTGCTTCATCGGAAAGTTCAGCTCCCTCACGCAGCGCAGCGCATAGAGCGATGCCACAGCCGGCCCCTTGTCGTCGCTGCTGCCGCGGCCCGTAAATCATTCCATCTTTGACCAGGGGCTCAAACGGCTCACATACGGTCCAGCCCTTGCCCGCAGGCACCACGTCCAGGTGCGCCAGCATGGCCCAGCTGCACATCGCCTTCACCCATGGTGACGGTGCCCACATAGTTGTCCATATTCTTCACATCGGTAAAGCCGTATCGCTTCGCCAGCTGCAAAGCCGCGTCCAGCGCCGCGGCCGGGCCTTCGCCGTAGGGCTTGCCCGGCCGGGCCTCCCGTCGACACTGGGAATCGCCACCAGGTCCATGATATCCTTCACCATTTCTTCCCGGTGATCCTCGAACCATTGCTCAATCTGTTCTCTATACATAAAAAGCATTCACTCCTTTCCAGAATCCGCTGCTTGTATCCTATCACATCGACGGAAAAGTATCAAGGCACATCCGCTGCAAAGCCCGGCGCGCTGCTCTTTCCTGTTTCCTTTGATGCTGCTGCACGCTCATTGTAAACGACTTCATCAATATAACCAAGCGTGCAGCCGTCCGCGGGAAAACCGCCTGCTAAAATACGATAATACAATTTGTGAATTACCAATCTCTTTCCCGGATAGCTTCTTCTATATCAATGGAAATATCGAACCATTTCAGGATATAGGCCACGGTACCTCCGATGCAATCACGTGCCACAGTTTCAATCTCACTGTCGTTTTCGTCGAATTCCTCCTGCAAATCGTTAATGGCACAGACCACCCGATCCAGTTGCGCCTGCACCACCTCAATCGGTTTCTCCGCTCTCCAGCAAGTCAATGACTTCCTGAAGCCAATTTCTCGTATCTTGTCCACCAGAAAGTTGGGATAATATTCGTCCCCGATACATTTCGTTCAACAGTTTATAATTCTGATCAAATGGTTTCATCGTGCTTCTCCATTCATGTTCCAATTTACCAGTCTAATCTTATCACAGGTAACTCTATACTAATGTGCAATGAGCCCAAAGGACCAAAGCCCAAGTCCAACGGCGCGCAAAACAAAAGGGAGCACAGCTCTGCCCGGTTGCCAAACCATAAGCTGCATAGTATAATAAAAATATAGTGGGGACACTTTTAAAAAACTGCGAGGTATAGACCAATGGAACCCATAATCCAAAAAACGCCACGACTACCGCGCCGTGGAAACCATGACGCGAAACGCATTTTATAACATTTATGTGCCGGGCTGTATCGAACACTACCTGGTCCATACCATGCGCAGCCATGAAGATTTTTATTCCAGAGCTGGATTTTTGTGCTGGAGCTGGACGGGCAGGTGATCGGCAATATTATGTACACCAGAGCCGCACTGTTAGACGAACACGGCGGGCGGAAGGAAAATCCTTACATTGGTCCGCTCTGCATTGCCCCGGCATACCAGCGCAGCGGCTATGGCAAACGGCTGATGGAATATTCGCTGCACAGGCCGTCTCCATGGGATACGACGCCATTGTGATTTTCGGGGATCCCGCCAACTACATTAGCAGCGGCTTCCGGAGCTGTAAAAATACGGCGTCTGCACTGAGGATGGGCGTTATCCGTCCGCTATGCTGGTCAAAGAAGCCCGGCGCATTTTCCGGGAAAAATGGCGGTACCGCGGCAGCGCTGCACTGGAAATCGACGAAGCCGCAGCACAGCAATACGACGAAACTCTGAGCCAAAAAATCAAATGCCATCAGCCCAGCCAGGAAACCTTTTATATCCTCAGTCAATCCTTTTTTGCCGGATGACTGACACAAAACCGGGCAACAGCACTGAGCGGCGGATACGCCGCACAAAGGAGGCGCCTTTATGGATGCCGAATGGATCAATATAACACCCGAAAACCTGTCCCGGAGCACCTGTTCTGCATAATCCGCAGCCGGACATCTCATCCCGGCGTGGAAGCCAACGCCAATGGCTCCGCGGCGCTCATAAATAAGGACGGCTGGCTCAAAGGCCCGCCGTCCTGTTTTCCGTTTCAGCCCGTTTTTTCGCTTGTCCCGCGGGAACCGTCAGGTGTTGTCCCGGCTGATGGGTTGGCGGAGCAGTAAATGCTTCAGCGCTTTCCAGTTGAACGGATAGATCGGATAGAGGTAATGGCCCGCCAGCGGCTTTGTAGTGGCGATCAGCACAGCCATCAGCACTAAGCCGCCGAGAAAGCCCCAAATGGAAAACAGTGCCGACAGGATCAGCAGCAGCACCCGCATCAGTTTAAAGGCATAACCCAGTTCAAAACTGGGCTGGGCAAAAACTGGCAATGGCCACAAAGGCGATATACACCAGCACTTCCGGCACCAGCCATTCGCCCGCACAGCAAAATCACCCAAAATCAGTGCGCCCAGCATACTGAAAGAATTGCTCAGCACATCCGGCGTGTTCAGCGAAGCCAGTTTCAGCAGATCGACGATCAACTCCAACAACAACAGCTGCAGCAGAAGCGGCACGCCGTTGGGCTCCTCAATGCCGATAAAGGCCAGCCACGAGGGAATATGCTCCGATTCATCATGGCCAAATACCACACAGGTGTGATGACCAGCGAGGCAAGAAACACGAAAAAGCGTACCAGACGAATACGTTCCACCAGCGGAGGGAAATAGTAGTCGTTGGTTTCCTGCATAAAATCAAAAAAGGTGGTGGGCAGGATCATCACCGCCGCAGAGTTGTCCACCATCAGGATGATGCTGCCCTCCATCACCGAAGCCGCCGCAGCGTCAGGCCGCTCCGTGTAGCGCACCCGGGAAAAGGGATTGAACCACTGCGGGCGGTGTATGGCTTCTGCAATGCTTTCCTGCCCCATGGAGATGGAATACACATCAATTTTGTTGAGACGCTCTCGAATTTCTCCAAGGGCTTCCCGATCCACCTTATCATCGAGATAACACAGCACCACGTCCGCCTGAGAGCGCTCGCCTACCCGGTGATTTTCCATCACCAATCTGGGATCCCGGATGCGGCGGCGGATCAGAGCGGAGTTCTTTTTCACCACCTCGGTAAATCCATCATGGGAGCCGCGCAGCACCTTGCCGTCTGACGGTTCCTCTACGCCGCGGGTGGGGTAAGCCTTCGCATCGAACAGCATTGCCCGTTCCATGCCTTCCAGCAGCAGGGCGCATTTGCCCAGCAGGATCGATGTGACGATTGTATCCAGATCCTGCTCCGTTCCGGTTTCACCGTACGTGCCGAAACGGCTGGCAAAATCGTCCATATCCTTCACACTGCCCAGCTGCTGCTCGGTCAGGGACAGAAGAAAGGCAAGGATACGCTCGATCACATCGTCCTTTCCGTATCCATCCAGAAAATAAAGGTGCGCCCGCCTGCCGCCGATGCGAAGTTCGCGGCCGGATATATCATAATTGCGGCTCACACCAAGAATATCATCCAACAGTTTTACATTGGTTTGAAACTGTGCGGTCAGCTGCTGCGGGGTTTTCGTCGCCTGTTCCATGCAATGCCCATCATTTCCTTGCCGTTGCTTTTAGTATGACAAAAAAGGCCGCAGGATTATACCTGCGGCCTTTTTCCATGCCGGTACAGCGGATCCTCCGTTGTTGTTTGTTTTACGGGCGCCGCTGTTCGGCGTCCTCTTCCGATTGGGAAACTTCCATGGAAAACAGGGTTTCATAAGCGGCGCGCTCGGCGTCGTTGGTGGGCGGCGAAGGCATCAGCCCTGTACACTCGCAGGATGACACCGTGTCGCAGATATCAGGAAATTCACTGGCAAAATATTGCTTTCTGGGCGTTTTCGGCATGACATGGACCTCCTTATGGATACTTGGTACCCATAGTTTGTGCCCCGTATGTCAAAATATGCGCCCGGCCCTGCGCGGCCAGCAGCTGCGAAGATGGAACGCAGCCAGTTTCATGCTCCGCTGCTTTTCATAACCCGATATTTTTTAAAAACTGCTCATCGGCAATCAGTTGTTCCAACGCCTCGCAGGACGTCCCGTACTCTGCGCCATATGCTTGTCTGACCCGCTCCAGCGCCGTTTTCCTCCACACCTCTTCGCACAGTTTACAATAGGCGTTGACCACATGTACGATTTGAACATCCAAAATCCCGCTTTTTTTTTTTGTCAAATAAGGCTTGAGCCAGTGAAGCATTTTCAGCGGCTGCAGAATTTCAAGCACCGCCTCATCGCTGGCCGTCCTTTCCGGCAGCATCTTTTTCAAATCATGCAGCGCGGCGCCCATAGCCGCCTGCTTGATGCTGCTCCGACAGCTCCAGCCGCATAGCCAGCTTCTTGGCATATTCTTTTACGGTCAGACTGTGACAATACGCTTTGGCGTCCAGATGGGACATAAGACGCAACAGACACTCGCAAATGGCTTCGCTCTCCTCCTCCAATTCTTCCATGTGGGTTTTATTGGAAAGCACAAATTCGATCTGCCGGCGCAGTTCTTTATAATTGACCGGCTTGCTTAAAAAACAAATCCGCCCCCACCCGGATGCCCTGCGCCCGATCCTCCACATCGTTGAGTACCGTCAGCAGAATCACTGCAATATTCTCCGTTTCCGCCGAAGCCTTGATGCGCTTGCAGATCTCAAAGCCATTCATACCGGGCAGCATGACATCCAGCAGCACCAGATCCGGCCGGAATGCCTCCACCATGGGCAGCACCTCTTTCCCCTGATGCGCCTGCGCCACCTCGTATCCCCACTGCGAGAGCACATCCGCCAGCAGATCACAGTTGGCCAGATTATCGTCAACCACCAGTATCTTCGCCATGTTCTTCCTCCTTCTCATCCCGCAGCGGCAGCCAGAACAGCGCTTCCGTCCCCTGTCCGATTATGCTGCGCAGCTCCATATATCCGCCGTGCAGCTCCACTTGCTTCTTGGACAGCGGCAGACCCAGGCCGGTGCCGCCGTATGCTCTGGAATAGGAATTGTCCACCTGCTCAAATTCCCGGAAGACTCGTTCCATATCGCGCTCTTTCGATTCCGATGCCCTCATCCCGGATGGAAAAGCGAACAAAACCCGTTCCTTTTCCAGCGCGACGCTGACCCAAATGCGCCGGGACGGATCGGAAAATTTGATCGCATTGGACAGCAGATTATACAAAACCTGCTTGAGCAGAAGCCTGTCCGCCCACACATGCAGATCCTCTGGCACGATGTCCACCATAAACTGCAGCTGCTTTTGATAGGCCAGGCTTTTTGACCACAGTCAGAGCTTCTTCCAAGACGTCATGCACCAGCAGACGTCCCAAATTAACCTTTGTTTTGCCGGCATCAATCTTGGAGATATCCAGAATATCGTTGATCAGCTGCAGCAAATGGGTACTGCTCAGCCAGATGTTCTTCACATATTTTTTTCTGCTTTTCATTTAAAGTACCGAAAATCTCATCCAGCAGCAGTTCCGATGTGGAAATGTTGCTGCTCAGCGGCGTGCGCAGTTCATGGCTGACATTGGCCAGAAAGGTGCTTTTGACACGGTTGGACTCCCGGAGCGCCTTGACCGTCTGGCTCAGCTCCAGCGTGCGGGCATCTACCATGCTCTCAAGCTGTTTGTTCATTTCGCCCAGCGCCTGAATATAGCGTTCAATATCTTCCCGGTTTTTCTTCAGCGTCTGCGCCATGGTCTGCATGGACTGCAGCAATTCCTCCGGCTCACTTTTAGGCTGATCCGGAATGGCCTGCTCGTCCAAAACTGCAAAATCACCCCGGGCGATCCGCTTCGCCATGGCGCTTCCCACTGTGATCGGCCGGGCAATCCGACTGCTGACCACGCCGCTCAGCAGCACAATAAAAGGCAAGAGGCACAGCATGACCGACAGCATAATCAGACGATTCACATTGAGCATGCTGGTATAGGCTTCCTCTTCAATTCCAACGCCGATATAGCCCACCAGCGTGCCGGAAAGATCGTAAAGCGCCTGGTAACGGAAAAAGTAATTCCCGCCAATCGGCGCCTGTTCCGAGCCAAAATAGTTTCCGCTCTCCGCCGCGGCCTGCTGCACAACCGCCGGGATCTCCGTGCCCAGATAATGCGTGTCCGATTCCGGCAGATTGGAACAGACACGGGTTGTATTCGCCGAGATCGTCAGGAAAGAATGGACCACATTCTGGCTGTACGCCTCGGATAATAATCGTTGTGATTGAGCATTTCTCCCACCAGCAGGTACCCCTGCAGCTGCCGGCCATCGTAAATTGGGATTCCCACATAACTGATCAGTCCCTGTCCCAGCGTCCCGGATTGCTGTTCCAGCCTCACGTCCCATCGTTCGCGGGCCGCGCTGCTTTCTTCAAACAGGGCGTCGATCGGAACCAGGGCATAAGCCGCCGCCATACCTTCCTGCCGCATCACTTCCAAATCTTTTGAAAAGCACTCCACAATCCTGCCGCATGCCATCCATGCAGCTGAGCACCGTACCCTGCGCATCCAAAAACATGCCAAAAGCCAAAAAGGACACGCCTGAATCACTCTCCGGGCTGTTCTTCCAGCGCAGCAGTATCCCTCCGCGCCAAGGCCGTCGGCATTCCCTCCATCTCGTCGGCCCAAGAAATGGCCACATGCATCTGTTCCCGACGCGCTTTCAGGAGTTCCTGCGCAGAATAGGACGCCGTTTCCAAATAGCGCACAGCAGAATTGGTCAGCATGTTATTGAATACCACGTTGGATACCAACGTGGCAATCACCATTGCCACCAGAACCATGGACGACGCAAATACGATCAGCTTCTGCTTAATCGTCATGGCATCTGCCTCCCTTCGGCTTTTGATTATGGCTCTTTGCGCAGGTCACGGCACAGCAGCACCAGCTGCACACGGTCTTTCACCTGCAATTTGCGGAAAAATATTACTCACATGGGTTTTCACTGTTTTTCACTGATGTAAAAGTTCCTGCGCGATCACCTTATTGGATTCGCCCTCCAGAATATGTGACACGACAACGGCTTCCCGCCGGCTCAGGCGGTATTGCAGCATCAGCTGCGCCTCCAGCGGACTCTCCCGTTCTTCTTGTTCCTGCGAGGCTTTCAAATCGGTGATGCTCTCCGTCATTTCGAAAATGCTGGCCGCCAGATTGGCAATCTGCATCAGCTTTTTCCCTTCCGCCAGCGGCACTTCAAAGCGTACATACCGCTCGCTTTCCCGCCTTCGGTGCGCACCACGCCTCCGAAAAAAGCGGCAACGATTTCGCCCTCCATTCTAATCGGGCAAAAAACGCCTGCACCCCTGCATAGCAGGTTTCCAAAATCGTTTTCCGCGCTGGCACATTTTCTGCAAGGCGCGCGTTCTCTGCATGCTGCAGTGCGCGCCTTCCTTGGCCGACAAATAATGACACAACAGCGATTCATTAGACCAAACGGTCATCGCATTGCCCGACAGAGACAGAACACAGGCACTGATCTCAAAGGCCGATGCAAAATCGTCCTGAAAAGACTGCACACGCTCTTTCCCCCACGGCATTGAGCCACTTCGCGGCCAATTCCGGTTCCTTCCCCCTCATTCTCTCCACCTCTTTTTTGCATGCAGGCCCTCTGTGGGCATGCTCCAAACCAAAGAAAGGCTCCCTGCTTTCCATCCGCTCAGGCAGCGGATCCTTTCTAAGTTTATATTATAACAAAAAGCCCAAAAGATGTGAACATCTATCGGGCTTTTTATTATAATGTTACAAAAATATTATTAAGGTGTTTTCAATGGGCGCACAGAATAAATCACATCGGTATCCACATAGCATCGATTCCTGCATCCAGGTAAAGCTGCTGCAGAGAATAGAGGTCTTCTTTCGTTAAATTTGGTTGATCGCGATACATACTCCAGTCCCAGCTGCTCCCATTTGGATGTTCCCATTCGGTGAAACGGCAGCAAGTTGATCTCGAAAAGCCGACTTCTTTCATAAATGCAATTGTGGCGGGCGTTTTCCGCAGAATCATTGAATCGGGGATGATCGGCGTGCGCAGAATGATGCGTCCTTTCCATCCGCTGCTTTTCAACGCCCGGAGATTCTTCAGAATCCGCTCGTTGCTGACGCCGGTTTTCTCTTCGTGCTTCTGAGGATCCATGTGTTTGAGATCCACAAAAGCAAAATCAATGTAGAGAGCACGTGCAGGAAAACCGCCTCTTCAGCATATCCTTCCGTTTCAATCGCCGTGTGGATCTGGTGCTTTTGCACTCTTCGAGCACCTTTGCCAGGAATTCCCACTGCACCAGCGGGTCACCGCCGCCGAAAGTCACACCGCCGTTGCCCTGCCAAAATACACGGTCCCGCCGGATGACTTCCATCAGCTCTTCTACGGTGTACTCTTTCCCGGAAATGCGCAGCGCCTCATAATTGCACACCCGGGTGCAGGCGAATTCTGTGCAGTCCATGCACTTGACCCGCTGGATCTGCGGCAGCCCCGATTTCTGGTTCATTGTAATTGCCCCCCTGGGGACAGGCCGTCATACACCGGCTGCAATGGTTCTGAATCGCTTTGCAGCGTCCTTTGGTGTACATCAGGTTATGCTTTTTCCGCATCCCCTCGGGATTGGCACACCATTGGCACCGCAGCGGGCAGCCGCTCAGGAACACCAGTGTCCTGGCTCCGGGACCATCATGAACAGAAAATCCCTGAATATCAAAAATCAAACCTGTTTGTGACGTAGGTCCTCACCTCGCAATCCCCGCAGCAGCATATCATCTGTCTTACACCCGATCCGTTATCCATCGCTGCGCTGTTCCATCTCCCCGGATCTTCTTGGGCAGCGTGAGGGCAAAAGAAAGCCGAAAGGCCGAACATAACCAGCGCCATAATAAACGACACCCGATAGCTGCCGAACACGACATACAATCTCGCGCCCAGATAGCTGCCCAGTGCAGGGCCGATGCCCATGATAATCAATGTGGCCAGACCCCAGATCTTCGGGAAACTCGGGCCGAACACAGAACCCCATGTAGCCGGTGACCTGCGCAGGCATTCCCTGCCAGTACATGGCAAAGAACACGCAGGCCAGAATGGTGATCGCCAGGGAATGGATGCCCAGCAGCAGACAGGCCATACCCAGCAGGCCGCAGGCCGGGGCCACGAACATCAGCCGGCGGCGGGCAACCGTTTCATTGCCGACTCTGCCGGCGTACTTATCCGACAGCGTGCCCAGCAGCGGCGCAAAAATGCAGCCCAAAACACCGAGGAACGCATACAAATTGGTACTGACTCCCATGCTCATGCCAGCGTCCTTGACCCAATAGCTGACCAACTGAGACCAGATCAGGAACTCCGAGAAGCACGAGCAGAAGAACGCCAGGATGGATCCCCACACCACATAGGTTTTAAAAAGCTTCCTTTACCGTCCAAACACGGGGCGGAGCACCCTGGCCGCGCCGCCGATGATCTCGCCCTTAGGCTTCATACCATAGGTGGCAGGCGGCTTTTTTTTCGTCAGGATCGTCGCCACCGCCAGCAGCACCAGCGCCACCACCGCCAGCATCCGCATGCCGATGCGCCAGTCCATCGTCAAAAGCACCGCTTTAAGTCCCAGGGTTAGAATCACCTGAGCCACACAGGCGCCGGCTGCGGCAAACCCGAACGCTTTGCCGTACGCATTTCCGATAAACCAGCTGCGCACCGTGGACGTAGCTGGCACAAACAGCATACCGGTAGCCACGCCGGCAAACAGCGCGTACGGCACCAGATAGGCCAGAAAGCTCCCGGCAAAACTCGTTACAAAATACCCCCCCAGAAACCGGCGATCGTGCCAACGCCGAAACAGAATTTGGCGCCGTATTTGGTGAAAAACATTCCGGAAAAATAGGATGTTACCGCATATAGCAGCATCATGATAGAGTAACCGGAGGTAACCTGTGCAGCATCCCAGCCCATATCCGTGGTCATGGGCGTCAGCAGAACAGAGAATGCGCTCCGATATCCAAAGAATACAAAGTATGCCAAAATGCCGCCACAACAACCAGAAGCCCACTGCGGGTGCTATCCTTTTCAGACATAATCCTCTCCTTTCTGGAAAAGGGGCGGCTTTGCCGCCCTTTCAAACCTGCTGCGGACTGCTCCGTTATTCTTTTGCCTGATATCCTTCACAGGTCTTTGCATTCAAATCGGCATAGGCCCAGTATTCCTTCTCCAATCCTTTGCAGATGCCGATTTCCTCTTCATTCGGCTCACAGAAATGAACACAATTCCGGCATTTCGGCGCCGCCGCAAACTGCGGGCAAGTATCGCTGTCAATCATTACCATGCCTCCATTTGCCCGGCACAGGCCCTTGAACGCATCCAACGGTGTGAAATTCTTGCAATCGCTGTGTTTCATAATCATACCCCTCCTTCAAATTCGGTGCGGGCAATCACTTCATCCTGCACCGGCTTGCCGGTTTCGACCCAGTACTGCGTAAACCCGGACACACGCACCAGCAGGTCGCGGTAGGCATCCGGATGCTTCTGCGCATCTTTGAGCATCTTGGAATCAACAATATTAAACTGAACATGGAAACCGCCCTGGTCCATATAGGGCGGATCAGCGCCAGCAGCTTCTTGCTGCCGTCAATCCCCTTGACCGCATTGGGATGGAACTTCATATTCATCTGGCTGTTCTGGGATTTGCTCTGATCCCAGCAGCAGCTGGAAGCCATCAGGGCATAGGGGCCGTTGCGGTCCGTTCCGGGGTATGCGGACATGGAACCATCCGCCAGCGCCGTATTGCACAGGCGGCCGTCAGGCGTCGCGCAGGTCGCCATTCCAACCGCGGCATGCAGCGCCACCGAAATCTGGCAGGCATGCATGGGCTTGGCGTACAGGGGACTGATACTGGTTGCAAGGTCACAGAACCAATCCTCGTATTCCACCAGGATCTCTTCGGTCATCTTCTCTCCGTTGCCGTGCTTAGGCGCTTTCAGGCAGTCGCCGTGGATCTCGTCAAACTGTGTGACATCAGGCTTTTCACCTGCTCGCCCAGCGAATATGCCTTGGACTCCATGGCCGTATAGAATCGAAATTGTTTCGGATCGCCTCACGGAAGTCTTCCAATGTATACTTCTTCTGCTCATACACCAACTGCTTTGAGGGCAGCCAACGAATTGACCATATTGATGGTGCCGCAGGACTCAATATTATATGTAGCATTATAGCGTGTTCCCATATGGCCGATATGATGCCCTTCGTCAAACAGTCCGGCTTCATGATCGAGTTGACAATGGACATATTGCGGTCGCGCCACACATCGTGCTCGATATTGTTTGCGCGGACGGAAACATCAAGGATCATGGCATAATAGGCTTTATATTGCTCCCACAACTCCTCATAGGTGTTCAGTTCCTTATTGTGAGGCGGAAGTACCTGAATACCGGTTCTCGGATCTACACCGTTGAACAGAACCACATTGAGCACCTTGGGGTTATCCAGGAAGTGAACGCCCACCGAAGTAGTCTGGCTGGATCCGGTCGGGATGTAATGCGTTTTTCCGTTGAAATGCAGCGGCATCCAGGATGCGGGCGCCGTTTCCAGACAGCCGCCGATGGCCACAGCCCGAGCCTCTTCCACGGTCATTCCCTCATCGCCATACTGGTTCAGCAGGAACTCCATAGCACCGCGGTTGTTCATCCAGGCAGGGTATCCCGTACCGATCTTTGTGCACTCCACACACTTGAGCAGGAACTCTTCCGGCAGCCGCTCGTCGAAAAGCACCGAAAGCGTAGGCTGCGGACAGGGATTCGTCATGCCCGCATGCAGGATGAGCCATTCCAGGCGATTGCCACAGGGTCGGCCGTTCTTCTGCAGGCCGCCCAGAGACAAGTTGTTGAAGGTGTTGCCGGAAATGCCCCGGAAATACCGGTACTGGCAAACAATTCAATAACTGAATTTGAAGCGATGGTTCTCCAGCAGTTCAGTACTTCCTCTTCCGTAATTGTCCCGTCAGCAATATCTTTTTCAAAATACGGATACAGTACTTGACCCAGCCGGCCGGGCGAATAGCCGGATATTGCATCCTCGTTCAAAACGGTGACGTGAATGAGGTAAGTCATGTGCAGCGCTTCGCGGAAATTCCGCGGCGGATTATGGGCGATCCATTCCATCTGATCGGCCAGCTGCAGATATTCCGCCCTCTGTGCCTCATCCCGCTCTTCTTCCGCCAGGCTCTGCAGTTCTTTGACATAATTGAGCCAGAACTGCTGGATACCACCAGAACAATGCGGGCTGCTTCATAGAAGTACAGGCGTTTCATGCCGAGGATCCGTCCCCGCCGGCATTACCTGCCACTTCACCGCGGCGCTCCTGGCACATGGCAATCATCTTATCCAGGCCATATTCAACGGATAATAGTAGCTGGCTATCTCACGCCCCTGGGGGATGGTATAACCGCTGTCACAGAACACCAGGACGGTTTTCATAATGTCGTCCTTCATTTTGAAGTCCGGCATCAGGCGTTCATACTGCAATCCCAGATCTTCGACGGATTTTCCTTTCCACTCATGGGCCAATTTGGTCATAACCGGCACTTCTTCGGCGCGGATGCCAAATTTGCCCGCCAGCGAAATGATCTTGCCGTTGTTTTTGACCACATTGCCACCGCCGGTTCCCAACTGTGCCATCTCGTCAATAACGGCCGAGGTGTTTTTGGCCTGTTCCTTGAATTCATCCTCTTTGGCCAAATAGAAGGAGTTGGTCAGCCAGGGCATTGGAAATCCTCCGCGCAGATAACTGGTCTTCCCGCCCGGAAGCAGGTCCTTTGGGTAAACAGTGGGTGTCGTATGCGCATAAGCGCAGGCCAGCGCCTTTGCACGGCGCACTTCCAGCACATCGCCGTCGCATTCCTCAAACTTTCTGGTATACCAATAGGGAATTCGGTGTTCGCCGTGGAAAAACTCTGGTAAAACAGGCTGTCGATCAGCCACTTTGTGCTTTCGGTTCGAGCTTGATTTCCCGGTCCACCACACCGTCCCAGCTTTCATCCTGGGGCGCACCATACACAAAACCTGTGGACAGGCCCTGTTCCGCCAAGATTTCTTCCAGTCTCTTTCCTGTTACAGCATCTTCCATGTTCATTTGGCCTCCTTTTTGTTAAATTCAAACAATCTGTACTCTTACCGTCTGTCTTTATTGTACAGATCTTTCACCACACCCGCCATCGAGCACGAGATGTATTTTTCAGGCTGACTCTTTTGTTCTGTTTCGTTCTGATCCCCGTTCTACAACTTTAGTCTGAATTTTCCTCCCTGGGATAAACCGCGGGCCATACGCCAGCTGCCTTCCTCTATGTTCCGGCATCCTTATTTCACCTGGAACAGAAAAGCATCTCTTCGTTTCTTCAGTCAAAAATTTTCCGAGCTGCCTAAAGGATCTCTCCGTTTTTATTTACTCTGCACAAAATCAGAAACACGATTGACAGATTCATGTGTAATGGTATGATAAAGAACAATTACAATGGATTATTTCTCTCTTGACAAGAATATCACCGCTGGTGTGCAACGGCGTATACCGGCGCGGTTTGGCGGCATCGAAGTCAAAAACCTTTACATGGTTTTGGACTTTTATGTTCTCTCGGGCACAAACACAGCCCGGGCGATACGGAAATGAGGTGACGCAATGCAAGCACAGGCAGTGATTACCAATATCCAAAAGTTCAGCGTACACGATGGCCCGGGGATCCGCAGCATCCTGTTCCTGAAGGGCTGCCCCCTGCGCTGCCAGTGTGGTGCGCAAACCCTGAAAACATCGCTCCCCCAGCCCCAGCTGATGCTGTATCCGCTCAAATGCATTCACTGCGGCCTGTGCATCAGCCGCTGCCCTCAGGGGGCAATTTCCACCAGGGACGGCGCGCTGTCCTTCCAGGCCGAGCGCTGCACCAACTGCGGCACATGCACTAAAGTCTGCGCCAGTCAAGCCCGGGTGCTCAAAGGTGCATGGATGACAGCACAGGAGGCACGGCAGGAAATTGACCGGGATTTGCCTTTTATCAAAATTCCGGCGGGGGTGTAACGTTTTCCGGAGGAGAACCGCTGCTCCATCCCGCTTTTATTATCGAAATTGCCCAGGAATACCGGCAGATGGGGCTCAACTCTGCAGTGGAAACCTGCGGCTGCGTATCCTGGGACGCCTTTGAGGCGGTTCTGCCTGGATCGACCTGTTTCTGTTCGACCTGAAGTGTATCGACAGCGCAAAGCACCAGCAATACTGCGGCCGCGGCAATGAGCAGATTCTGTCGAATCTGTCCCGGTTGTGCCAGTGCGCCCGGGTGATTGTCCGCATGCCTATCATCCCCGGCATCAACGACACGGATGAGGATCTCCGTCTGGCCGGCGCCTATTTATCCGAACGGAAAGAGCACATTGAAGCAGTGCATTGCCTGCCGTATCACAACATGGGGCTTTCCAAATACGAAGCTCTGCACATGGATTATCAACTGCCCGATGTGGCGCTGCCCAAAAAGCGAAGCCATGAATCGGATTAAAACGTTTCTGGAATCGTACGGCTTGCACGTCCAGATCGGCGGTTAAACAGCATTTCCCCATATCCCCAGTCACAGCATCGCAATCATCCCGAAAAATTCGTTCCCATAAGGATCATTATGAAGGAGGCACAATTATGGCTTGCTGCGGCAACAACAATGGAAAGAAAAAATGGACCGATGGTGCGACCGATCGCATCAACCGCCTGAGAGACCAGTTTTTCGAAATAAACCCGAGCTGGATGTCTTTCGTGCGCTGGGTGTACACCCGTGTATACCAGGAAACCGAAGCAGAAGATCTTCCGATCCGCCATGCCAAGGCGCTGCTGGCCTACATGACGGAAAAGCCCCTGGTGATCGGCAACGACGAACTGATCATCGGCACCGAAGGCTCAAGCACCGCTCCGCCGTCGTCTGCCCCGAGATCTGCTACAAGTGGATTGAAGACGAAATGGACACCATGGCTACCCGTCCCCAAGACCCCTACCAGATCTCGAAGAAACCAAAAAGGCTCTGCGGGAAGTAATTTTCCCCTTCTGGGAAGGCAAATCCATGGAGGAATATTTCTATGCCAATATGAGCGACGAACTCAAAAACATCGGCATGGGCACCAACATTGTTTTCAGCGACGCCAAATCCGCCACCGGCGGCGGCGAATGGTCTGTGGGCTATCACAACATTGTGATGAAAAAGGGCTTCAAGGGCGTGCGCGAGGAGGCCGAGGCCTATCTGGCCGCCCTGGATCGCACTGACCCCCAGACTTGGAGCAAGGCCAAATTTTTATGAAGCCGTCATCATCAGCTGTGAAGCCTGCCGCGTGATGTGCCAGCGCCATGCCGACTATGCCCGGGAGCTGGCGGCAGCGAGTCCAACCCTACCCGCAGAGCAGAACTGCTGAAGATTGCCGAAGCCTGCCGCGCCCCTTACGAAGCACCCCGGAACTTCCACGAAGCTGTCCAGTCCGTGTGGTTTACCCAGATGATGATCTGGGCCGATGAAAACCAGCAGGCCTGCTGCATCGCCCGGCCCGACCAGTATCTCTATCCCGCTTCTACAAAGCCGACATGGAAAACGGCACCATTACCCAGCTGGAAGCTCAGGAGCTGCTGGGTGTCTGTGGATCAAATTGGCCGAGTACATTTATGTGGTGACTGCCGATGGCGCGTCCTATTACTCCGGTTACATTTCTTTCTGCGGCGTCACAGTGGGCGGCGTGGACGACAATGGAGAGAACGCCGTCAACGCGTTGTCTTCCATGATGCTCCAGTGCACCATGGATCTGCGGATGAACACCCCACCATCAACGTCCGCGTCAACGAAAAAGACACCCGACGAATATCTGATGAAGGTTTGCGACCTGATCAGGCTGGGCACCGGTCAGCCCGCCGTGTTTTACGATGAAAATGCCTTCCGTATTCTGGAGCGCCGCGGCATGCCGCTGAAAGACGCCTATAACTGGTCCGTGGGCGGCTGCATCGAACCTTATCCCGCCGGTACGTCCCACATGTGGGCCGAAGGCTGCCGCTACAGCTACGCCATCGCTGTGGAATGGGCATTGTTCAACGGCTACACCCGCTACTGGAAGCGCGACATCGGCCTGAAAACCGGCGATCCCAGAACTTTCGATACCTATGAAAAATTTGAAGACGCGGTCAAAAAGCAGATGGCCTATCAGATCAAAATGGCCGTGGCCAGCGTTCATGTGTCGGAGCAGGCCCATATGAAGAAGCTGCCCAAAACCGTCCGTTCCATCCTGACGGAGGGCTGCGTGGAAAACGGCACGGACTGCCTGTTCGGCGGAGCCCGGTTTAACAACGGCCCCGGCTTGGAAACCACGGGTCTGACCGACCTGGTCGATTCCATGGCCGCCGTGAAAAAGCTGGTTTACGAAGACAAGGTCTTCACCATGGATCAGCTGGTCAAAATGCTCGAAGCTGATTTCGAAGGCTATGAGGTAGAACGCCAGATTCTGATCAACAACGCTCCCAAGTACACGGCAATGACGATCCCTACGTGGACAACATCGCCAAGGAGATGATGGACTTCTCCTACGAAGTCACTTCCTCTTATAAAAACCTGCTGGGTTACAGTTTTGTCACCGGCAACGTGCCCGTCATCGCCAACGTTCCCCACGGCGAAGTCACCTGCGCGCTGCCTTCCGGCCGCAAAAGCCGGTACGCCTCTGGCAGACGGCGTATCCCCGCACCGGCTATGATAAGAACGGCCCCACCGCCATTATCAAATCCGTCTGCACCATGGATCACTCAAGTCCGGCTGCGGCAATCTGTTGAACATGAAGCTGAGTCCTTCGCTGCTGGAAACAGAACAGGATAAGAAAAACCTGATCGCCCTGATGCGTACAGAAAGTCAGCTGGGCGGCTACCATGTCCAGTTCAACGTGGTGTCCAATGACACGCTGCGTGACGCACAGGAGCACCCGGAAAACTACAGCGATCTCCTGGTGCGCGTGGCGGGATACAGCGCCTATTTCGTAGAACTGCGCCCCGACGCACAGCAAGCTATCATCGACCGCACAGAACTGGCCAACTGGTAACAGGCCCGGCGGCGGAATGCCCTTTCAAAGATCAAAAGCCCCTCCCATAAATCATGGGAGGGGCTTTTTGGCCTTATCCACGGCATCTGCCAGGCTGCCCAAAAGCATCTGTCCTGCCGACAGCACTACACATTGCAGAAGCTCCATTTCCGGCGGCAGCAAAATGCCGGATCCAGTTCTCCCAGCGCAGGAGGCCGCTGTGTAAATACCTGGCCGGTCCACAGTCCCAAGCAGCGCCGCCAGGCACCCGCCAGGAGTAGCCGTCCCAGCACCCAGCCGCTGCCCGTGGTGGCACCAGCACAAACAATGTCGGGTGTTCCAGCATCTTCACTCATCCCAGCCAAAACACTCCGCCGTAAAAACACCAGCGACAGAAACAGCGCCGTCTCCCTGTCGGGGCAGCGCATTTGTATCTGGCTCCGGCGCCACAAACACCCCTGTATACAAACAGGGTTCAGAATTCTCGCCGAAAACAGTGACATCCCCGGTCTTTCAAAGCCGGGGATTTCACCCGCTGCAAGCGCTGCCTTTAGCTGCTCGCAAATACGCGACGGCTGCACAAAGACAAAAGGCACCAGCCTTATGGCTGGTGCCTTTTTCTGGAGGTGACACCCGGATTTGAACCGGGGGAATCAGGGTTTTGCAGACCCTTGCCTTACCACTTGGCTATGTCACCATATGGGGAACAGGAGCATTACTGCTCCTGCTCTTTTGGAGCGGGCGACGAGGCTCGAACTCGCTACCTCCACCTTGGCAAGGTGGCGCTCTACCAGATGCGCTACGCCCGCATGAAACGCGCAGTGCGCACTGCGCGTTGGTGCCTCCGGTCGGAATCGAACCAACGACACGAGGATTTTCAGTCCTCTGCTCTACCGACTGAGCTACAGAGGCGTATGGCGACCGAGAAGGGGCTCGAACCCTCGACCTCCAGCGTGACAGGCTGGCGTTCTAACCAACTGAACTACTCGGCCATAGCATATCCTACACAAAAGAAGTGGTGGGAACAACAGGGCTCGAACCTGTGACCCCATGCTTGTAAGGCATGTGCTCTCCCAGCTGAGCTATGCTCCCGTTCGTTTTTTGTGCAGAAACAGCATGTGTTATTATACGAGGTGAAAGCGGAAATGTCAAGGCATAATTACAAAATTTATGAAAAAATTTTTTTCACCGCCCAGGAAACTGCAAAAAGTACCGCGTGAGCGGCCTCTGCAGTCCCCTGGAAACGCCGCAGCCCAGCATACCTGCCCGCCAAAGCCACACAGTCTGCTTTGACGGGCGCAGGCATATGGTTTTACTCTGCTTTTATTTTTTCCGGGCCAGTTCAGAATACGCCGGAGATCCTCTCCCGCTGAACTGGTGCACCTGATCGCAGAATTGGCAGGTCAGCTCCGCGTGCCCCTGCTCGTCAAGCATCTGCCGCAGCTCATCCGCCCCCAAACTCAGCAGGGCGCGCTCCACCCGGTCCCGGCTGCAGGTACACCGATAAGCCACGGGGGCCGTTTCCAGTACTTCCAGTTCAAACTCGGACAAAACCGTGCGCAGCATGGCCTCAGGGTCGTCGTTCGCCGTCAACAGCTTCGTCACAGCGCCAGCCACATACACCCCGGCTTCCACTTTGAAATGACATCCTCTCCGCACCGGGCAACAGCTGGATAAGATAACCACCGGCACAGCGCACACTCTGATCCCGATCCACCAGCACGCCCAGAGCACAGGCTGTGGGGATCTGCTCGCTCTCCACAAATACTGCGCAATATCCTCCGCAATTTCGCCGCCCAACAGCTGCACAGAGCCGATATAAGGCTCTTTCATGCACAAATCCTTGATCACCGTCAGCGTACCGTCACCCCACCGCTGCGCCCACGTCCAGCTTTCCATCGCTGCGCAGCGGAAGATCCACCTGCGGATGCTCGGCATACCCACGCACGTTGCCCTCGCTGTCAGAGATGGCCACAATCGCCCCGACGGGTCCGCCCCCCCGCACCTGGATACTCAAGCTGGCCCCTTCGCTTTTCAGGGCGTTGCCCATCATGGACGCAGCTGCCAGCGTACGGCCCAGAGCCGCCGTGACGACAGGCAGGGGTCTTGTGAATCTGCCTGGCGCGCTCCGTCAACTCCCGCGTGGTAACAGCGGTGGCTTTTGACCATACCGTCGGCAGTGATTGCCCGTATTAACCGATCTGTCATAAATCATTTCACCCCGTATACAAGAAAATAAATGCGCTGTTCGTCCTGCCGCGGCGCGCGCAGACGGCAGTCGCCAAACGCGGATCCGGCCAAAAGCCGGCCCTCTGTCAAAAGCGCTTCAGTTCTTCCACTTCCCACGCCTTTTCGCGGTGCTCCTCCAGCGAACGCCGCCACAACGTGCCTTGCCGCTCAAAAAATATCCATACCATAGGTACAAATACGGCTGCGCCGGTCAAAGTCCGCCCGCCAGACGCAGTAAAGATCCTCCCGCTCATCCAGAAAGACCTGCCCGTCTAGGCTGCGCAGCTTACAGGGCGTATTCACATCAAAAAGAAAGACGCCGCCGGGCGCCACAAAAAGATGAAGCCGCTGCAGCGCCCGTTTCAAGGCGCGCGCATCCGTCAGATAGTTTTATGTTGTCCAGACAGCACACCGCCGCCTCCACCGTTCCGTAGAGGTCCAGCTCCTCCATACTCTGCTGAAGGTAAATCGGCGGGATTTTTCCGACTGACCGTTTTTCCGGCCGCCTCCCGGGCATGTCCTCCGAAAGATCCATCGCCGATCATCTCATAACCTGCCTCCGCCAAAGGCACGTCATGGTACCGGTGCCGCAGGCCAGATCCAGTACCGTATGGACCGGGATCGTGCTTTTTGGCCAAAATTCTGCAGGAAAGCTGCACGCTTTTCATACTGCACAATTCGGTCAGACTGTCGTACCCACCCGCCAGAGAAGTATAACAGTCCATCAACGCTTTTTCCTCCTGCGTCTGCTGAGCCAGATTACGGAACACAGCCGGCGCCATAATTCAGCGAACGGTTCACACGGCTGATCGTAGCGCTGGAGGCCCCTGTGCGTTCCAGAATATCGTTGTAGATCAGGCCCTGGTTGAGCAGAGACGCCACCTCGTAGCGCTGTTCCATAGCCCGCAACTCGGGCACGGTGCACAAATCCTCAAAAAAACGGCAGCATTCATCCAGATTTTCAGCGCCAGGATCGCCTTGTACAACTCAATATTTTTTCCTTTTTCGATATCTTTGCCATCACGCTTCCTTTCCACTGTTTCACCGCAATCGCTGTCCGATGGGCTTCTTTTTTCGATATTTTAACATACTACACTGTGAAAGTAAACCCTTTTTTCCGCACCTGCGCCGCTTTTGCCGCATAATGTGGCGTGAGGAGGGGATGCCAATCGTGAAAGCAATATCAGATACGATAGAACTCATTGTGCAGGAAGAACAGCGGCAATGGACGTGTGCTGAAATCCCGGTGCTGCAGGCCGGGATCTGCGTGTGCCCCAATGCCAAAGCGGCATGCGCAGCCGCGCCATGCGCCGTTTCAACCGCTATTACCGTCAGGACCGTTCGTTTCTTTCATACTGCGGACGCTGGCTCTATCCGCAAGCGCTGGCGGCTTTTGAACATGCCCGGGACGAGAGCCCTCTGCCCTGTGCCCAAGCCAACCTCACCTGTACGGTGACCTGCAATGAGCGCGGCGTCCTCAGTCTTTTACTCAGACTGCACCGAATGGGCCGGTACGCCGGAAGCACGACGCTGCGGCGCCGATACCTGGAACCTGGAAACAGGTTATCCCATCACCGCTTCCGAATGTTTCCCGCGCGGAACACGCGTGCGCGCGCTGCCTGGCAGCAGCCGGGAACAATGCCGCCGCCAGCAGGAATCCTCCTGGCTGTATATACCATCCGGATTTTTTTCCCCGCCTGCGCCGCAATCTCAATCTGCGCAATTTCTACCTGAGCGAAAAAGGATTCCATTTTTTTTACCAACCCTGGGCCATCGCCCCGATTTGAGGGCTGCCCCACCTTCCTGCTGCCCTTTTCCGACAGCGAAAACCGATGCGAAGCCGGCCCGCTCTGGCCCGCAGGTAACCCTTGCAATGCGGAAAAAAGTATTGTATAATCAGAGCGTAATCGTGCGGGATAGGGCAGAACGTGCAAAACCCCGTGCAGGAAGGAATTAAAACTATGGTAAAAAAGCGATTGTAGGCGCCAACTGGGGCGACGAAGGAAAAGGCAAGATCACCGATATGTTTGCCGAGCAGGCGGATGTGGTCATCCGCTTCCAGGGCGGAGCCAACGCAGGCCATACCATCATCAACGACTATGGCCGTTTCGCGCTGCACACCCTCCCTTCGGGTGTGTTTTACCCAATATTACCAATATCATCGGCAACGGCGTTGCGCTGGATATCCGCAAGCTAGTAGCAGAGCTGCAGATGCTGCTTGACGGCGGCGTAAGCGCCCCCAAGCTCATCGTTTCCGATCGTGCTCATGTGCTGATGCCATACCACGTTTTGCTGGATACCTATGAGGAAGACCGCCTGGCCGGCAAGGCATACGGCTCCACCAAATCCGGTATTGCGCCGTTTTATGCCGACAAGGTATCCAAAATCGGCATTCAGGTGAACGAACTTTTTGACGACGATGCTGCGCGAACGCCTGGAAAAAGTCTGCCAGCTGAAAAAAAATGCGCTGTTTGTCCATCTCTATCACAAAGATCCTCTGGATCCTCAGGCACTGTATGATGAAATGGTTCAGCAGCGTGAATTGATCCGTCCCTATGTCGGCGACGCAGCGCGTTTTGTCCACACCGCTTTGCGGGAAGGCAAAAACAGTTCTGCTGGAAGGCCAGCTGGGTACCATGAAAGATCCCGATTTCGGCATCTATCCCATGACCACTTCCTCCAACACCCTGGCAGGTTACGGATGCATCGGCGCAGGCATCCCGCCCCGCTACATTGAGGATATCGTGGCTGTGACCAAAGCTTATTCTTCCTCTGTCGGCGGCGGCGACTTCGTTTCGAAATCTTTGGCGAGGAAGCCGACGAGCTGCGCAAACGCGGCGGCGACAAGGGCGAATTCGGCGCCACCACCGGCCGCCCACGCCGAGTGGGCTGGTATGACGCTGTGGCGACCCGCTACGGCGTGGAAATGCAGGGGCGCTACCGAGGTATGCCTGACCTGTCTGGATGTTTTTGGGCTATCTTGATGAGATCAAAGTATGTACCGGCTACGAGATCAACGGCCGGATCGTGAAAAGATTTCCCGGTGACCCGGCTGCTTAAGGACGCCAGACCGATTTATACCGTGTTGCCCGGCTGGAAGAGCGATATCCGCGGCATTACCGACGAGGAGAAGCTTCCCAAAGAAGCCTTGATTTATGTGGACTTTATCGAACAGGAGCTTGGGGTGCCCATCAAACTGTTTTCCACCGGTCCTAAGCGTCACGAAATTATCTACCGCACGCCGAAGATCGCGCTGCAGTAATCCAAAAAAAAACTGGTATCGGAATTCCGATACCAGTTTTTTATCCAGTTCATCCGTCGGGCCGACCCGCGCCAGTTCCTGCGGCCGGCAGGTATGATGCTTTGCTTACCCGCAGCCCACTGGCGTCCCTCGTGGTCGATGGTGTACTCCCATCCAGCAGGATCTGGCTGACGGGTACCACTTCATACCCTCCCCAATCAGGTATTCCAGAATATCCGGCAAAGCCTCCGGGTATTCAGCCCCGCATTATGGAACAAAATAATACTGCCCGGCTTAACCCGGGATGTTACCCGCTCATAAATCTCGCCGGCGGAGATTTCTTTCCAGTCCAGACTATCTACATCCCACTGGATCGGCTCCATACCGATGGAGCGGACGGCGGCAATCACATGGTCGTCATATTCCCCGTACGGCGCACGGAACAGCGTAGGACATTCCCCGGTCAAAGCCTCAATTTGATCATTACATTTCTTGATGTCTGCAATAATCTCCTCGCTGCTCATCTGGTTCATATGCCCATGGGCGCTGGAGTGGTTCATGACTTCCATCCCATTTTTGAGCATTTTTACATCCTCCGGATACTGTTCGGCCCAGTTTCCGATTACAAAAAAGGTGGCCTTCACATTGTACTGATTCAAAATATCCACCAGGCTCTGGGTGGAAGCGTCGCCCCAGGCCGCGTCAAAGCTGATCGCGCACTTTCTGATCCCGGTTTACGCAATAGATGGGCAACTGCCGTTCCGTCGTGGAAGCGCTGACCGCTGCGGGCATGGCCGCTGCTGCAAATACTGCTACTGAGAGCGCCGCTCCCGCCAGCAGCGTTACATATTTATGCCGCAAAAACAAGATTTTCATGACACGCA